>Ga0194132_10000138_pt1 | contig 142181 bp, 123 predicted proteins | sample TA2KigOf80mmetaG_FD_148612 | JGI IMG/M metagenome (GOLD analysis project Ga0194132, IMG submission 148612) | Freshwater microbial communities from Lake Tanganyika, Tanzania - TA2015054 Kigoma Offshore 80m | ecosystem: Environmental > Aquatic > Freshwater > Lake | place: Tanzania: Lake... | reverse complement strand
CTCGATGTCAAGGTCGAAGACCCGTTTGAGCAGTCGAGCCCAGCTCACACGCGGCGTTTTTTTCTGCGCAGGGGCCTCAGCGGTTGGGGCTTCGCTGGGAGGCTCTAGCGGAGCAGTGGGAACGATTTGACTGCGCAACTTGGCGTTGGGCGCCAGCACGCCGTGGAAGCGAATCAGGTGCAGACGCGGCCGCGGCACGAGAGCCGCCAGCCGCTCCATGAATTCCAATGGCTCCATGACGATATGGGTGGTGCCGTCTTTGTACGGACTCTTCAGTTGCAGGACGATTTGGCCGGCGCGGTTACGCTTGATCCGTTCGTTGGCGATGGCCGGCCGGGCGATGTAGCGGCAGAGCTGCTCGAGTTCCTTGCGCTGATCGGCGCCCCAGCGCAGCGCCGCGTGCAGGCTAAAGCCGTGCGCGTTGACGCGCAGCTCCGGGGCGGACGGTCTGACTTGGCTCGGCAGCCTTTGCAAACTCAGCACTTTCTGACCAGCGCGTGGGCCCAGCGCAATACGATAGGTGCAAGAGGCGGCGTGCAAAGCCTTGAGCGCGCCGTCGGTATCCGTTTCAGCGAGGTAGGTCTGGTCTGGTTCCTCGATGACCGCGCCCAGGCGCGTCAATAGGCGCATGGTGCGCGTGATGATTTTGGCGAGTAGAGCTTCCAGCTCTTCCACTGTAGGAGGCGCCGCCTCGTGGAAGAGCGGTACGCCGTCGCGGTTTAGGTAGACACCGTCGAGCACCAGGCAATGCAGATGAATATTCAGATTGGCCGCCGAGCCGAAGCGCTGGATAAGCGTGACCATGCCGGTGTCGGCTCGGCTAAGTTTAGAGCCCGCCCGCTTGACTAGAAAACCGGCAATGGCGCGGTGGATCGTATGCAATAGCGGCGCGAGGAGTTGCGGCTGAGCGGCTAACAAAAGGCGCAGCGGGATCGGCAACGAGAGCACCCATTGGCGCACCGGGACCAGTGGGATGACGTGATCGACCAGGTGGGCGGCGGTTTCCGCCATACGCCGGGCGCCGCAGGAGGGGCAAAAGCCACGCCGCTTGCATGAAAACGCAACCAGCTTCTCGCAACCGCACTCGCTACAGCGCAGCCGGAGGAAGCCGTGCGCGAGAACGCCGCAAGCGAGAAAGGCATCAAACTCGTCTTTAACAAACTCCGGCAAGCCGCTGCTTCTCTCGGCTTCGACCTGGGCGAAGAAGGTTTCGAGGTTTTCTTGAACTAATCGATGCAGGACGGTTTCTTCGGGGCGCCGCCGCTCGTAATGGCATGGATGTGTTGTCGGCGCGCGCTGGAGCGCTGGACCCATGACCTGTTGGTCACTTTGCCGTGCGGATTGCCTGACGCTGTAGATCGATAGGTTTGCGCTTGCATGCCGGATGCAATGCTAGGGTGTCTTCCATGGTGTCTCCCGGGTGCAGAGCTATTAAAGACCGATCTAAGGTCTTTAAGCACGGCAACCGAGGCTATACTGAAATTATATTCAGTAAACAAGAGCCTCCTCCAGTTTTGAAACGGTTCGATCGGAGCGGGTAAATGCAGGAAGATGAGCGTAGGAAGCCGAGAAAAATCGATTTGATTAGCCTGGCAATTTCCCTCACAGGTCGGCGAGCAGGAATGCAGCGCGAAAAATCATCGGCTTTAGTTTGAGGTCGCAATTTGCGACTTCAAACTAAAACGGGTCGGCCAACTCAAGTCGACCGACCCGTTATCGTCCGCTCTATGTAGACTTCACCGACTCAAGAACACCCACTCACCGCCCCACAATTCATACACTTGTAGCACGCCCCACTGCGAATCATGATCGCACCGCAATCCGGGCACGGCGGCGCGTCTTGTTGATACAAGCTGGTCACGCTGCTGATACTCGTCACCACCGGGGCGCCGCCACGCGGGGTGGTTGCCGCGGTGATCGGCACGACTTTTTTGGCGTGGACTTCTTCGCTCTCCTGCTTCGCTTCCGGCTCTCTTACGACCAGGCCGACTTCCTGCTGGGCGTCTTTGTCGAAGAATTTACTGGCGAGCCAGCGGAAGATGTAGTCCATGATCGACTTGGCCATCGGGATGTCGGGGTTCTTGGTGAAGCCCGAGGGCTCGAACCGCATGTGGCTGAACTTGTCGACTAGCACTTGGAGCGGCACACCATACTGCAGCGCCATGGAGATCGCCGTGGCGAAGGAATCCATCAAGCCGGAGATCGTTGAGCCTTCCTTCGACATGGTGATGAAAATCTCGCCGGGCTGGCCGTCTTCGTACATGCCGGCGGTGATGTAGCCTTCGTGGCCGGCAATGTCGAACTTGTGGGTGATCGAACGGCGCTCGTCGGGCAGCTTGCGGCGCGCGATGCGGGTCTCTCTGACGACGGTGTCTTTTTTCTCTTCTTTCTCTTTCGACGTGTTGAGCGGCTGGGTGCGCTTGGAGCCGTCGCGGTAGATCGCGACCGCCTTCAGGCCCAGCTTCCAGCTCTCCATGTAGGCCTGAATAATATCTTCCACCGTCGCGTCGGTGGGCATGTTGATGGTCTTGGAGATGGCGCCGGAGATAAACGGCTGCACCGCGCCCATCATTTTGACGTGGCCCATGTAGTGAATCGAGCGGCTGCCGTTGGCCGGCTTAAACGCGCAGTCGAACACTGCCAAGTCATCGGGCCGCAGATGCGGCGCGCCTTCGATGGTCTCGTGCTCTTCGGTGTATTCGATGATCTCTTGAATCTGCTTGACGTCGTAGCCCAGGCGCTTCAATGCCCGCGCCACGGTCTGGTTGACAATCTTGAACAGGCCGCCGCCGACCAATTTTTTATACTTGATCAGCGCGATGTCGGGCTCGACGCCGGTGGTATCGCAGTCCATCATGAAGGCGATGGTCCCAGTCGGTGCGAGCACGGAGATCTGCGAGTTCTTCACGCCGTTTCGCTCCGCTTCAGCGCAGGTCTGATCCCATGCTTCGCGTGCCGCGGTCAAAAGATCGAGCGGCACATGCGACGGTGAAATCTTGTAGGCCTGCGAGCGGTGCTTGTTCAGCACCCGCAGCATCGGCTGACGATTCACTTCGTAGCCGCCAAAAGTGCCGGTCGCCGCGGCGACTCGAGCAGATTGCAAGTAGCCTTCGCCGGACATGAGGGCGGTGACTGCGCCAGCGTAAGCGCGGCCGCCGTCGGAATCGTAGGGTAGACCAAGGCTCATGAGCAGCGCGCCCAGGTTGGCGTAGCCGATGCCCAGCTCGCGGAACGCATGGGCGTTGGCGGTGATCTCCGAGGTCGGGTAGGACGAATTGTCGACGAGAATGTCCTGCGCCGTGATGATGATGTCCACCGTGCGGCGGAACGACTCGGTGTCGAACATGCCGTCGTCGCGCAAAAACTTGAGCAGGTTGAGCGACGCCAAATTACATGCGGAATTGTCCAAGTGCATGTACTCCGAGCATGGGTTCGAGGCGTTAATACGCGCCGTATTCGAGCAAGTATGCCAATCGTTGATGGTCGTGTCGTACTGCATGCCCGGGTCGCCGCAGGCATGGGTGCTCTCGGCGATCATGCGCATGAGATCGCGCGCCTTGTAGGTGTCGCTGGTCTTGTTCGGGTCAGTGACGAAGCGGGTCTTCCACTCACGGTCTTCCTGCACCGCTTGCATGAACTCATCGGTGACGCGGACCGAGTTGTTGGCGTTCTGAAAAAACACGCTGCCGTAGGCCGGGCCGTCGAGGCTCGCGTCGTAGCCGGCTTCGATCAGCGCCCAGGCCTTTTTCTCCTCTTCGACTTTGCACTTAATGAACTCTTCGACGTCAGGATGGTCGATGTTCAAGACGACCATCTTGGCGGCGCGCCGGGTTTTGCCGCCGGACTTGATTACCCCCGCCGAGGCGTCGGCCGCTTTCATGAAGGATACCGGCCCGGACGCCGTGCCGCCGCCGGCCAACTGTTCTTTAGCCGACCGAATCTTCGACAGGTTGACGCCCGAGCCTGAGCCGCCTTTGAAAATCACGCCCTCTTTCCGGTACCAATCGAGGATCGAATCCATGGTGTCTTCCACCGAAAGAATGAAGCAGGCGGAGCACTGCGGTTTGGGCTCGATGCCGCAGTTAAACCACACCGGACTATTGAAGCAGGCCTTTTGGTGCAAAAGGATGTGGGTGAGCTCATCGGAAAAGGCTTTGGCGTCGTCCTCGGTGGTGAAATAGCTGTCCTTGCGGCCCCAACCGGTGATCGTGTCGACCACCCGGCCGATCATCTGGCGCACGCTATGCTCGCGCTGCGGCGTGCCGAGCGCGCCGCGGAAATATTTCGACACCACCACGTTGGTGGCCATCAACGACCAGGCCTTGGGAATCTCGACATTGTTTTGCTCGAAGACCACCTTGCCCTTCTCGTTGGTGATCGACGCCGAGCGCAGCTCCCATTCGACCTCGTCAAACGGATTCACCCCAGCCTGGGTAAAATAGCGGGGTATTTTGAGCCCGCTTTTCGCCGTTTCACTCCCTGAAATAACGCCAAAATCGGTCGCCTGGGATACCGTATTTGCCATCTCCCTATCTCCTCTCTCTCCTCTTACCAAAATCAATATATTGTGGAACAACAATTAGGCAAGCACTAGGATTGGTAGTATTAGAAGCAATTGGCGCATTTGTCAATTATTTTTTTTCGGCCCATCGTTTTGCAATATTTTTCGCGGGGTTTGGATCAAGGAGGCGCTCCTGAACGAAGCTCAAACCGGTTCAAAAATGCTGCTGTTTGGCTCACGCCAGGCTCCGCTCTCAGGCCAATGCGTGGCCCCCGGCCTACGCCGGGGTTCGGTCATGCCGGCACGGGCCGGAATCGAAGCAGCAGCTATTGTCCACGAACTTGGGTCTGACAGTGGTTGTGGCTTGGCTTCGCGTCGTCAGATTTGCTACCGTCAGGCCAACCACCATGCCTAGCCGAAGACTAGAGACCGAAAGTGTCGGCGCCGTCCTTAGCCAATCGCTAAAACGGCTTGACCTCGGCACCCGTTTGGACGAGTACGGCGTCTGGCCGATTTGGAACGACGTCGTCGGCAAGACCGTGGCAAACAACGCCCAGCCGGAAAAGATTCGCAACGGCACGCTTTTTATTAAAGTCTCCAGCTCGGTATGGATGCAGCAGCTGCAGTATATGAAAGAGATGATTGCCGACAAGCTCAACCAACGCCTCGGCGCCGAACTCGTGAAGAATATTTTTTTCATCGTCGGCAAGATTCAACCGATCGATGACGCAGCCGCCGACGTGCCGCAAAAGCTCAAAGAAGAGCCGGCGCCAGCGCGCAAAGTCGACACGGCGTTTCTCGAGACGATCGACGACCCCGATATTCGGCAAGCCTTCGAGCGAATGTTGAGAAACTTCGCCAAACGAAAACCGAAAACGGCCTAACCCCATTCAAGCCCTCAGCCGCGAATGATCGCCGCCACCTCGTCGGTGTACTCTTTCCCTTCACGATAAACGATCAACGGCGGCAAAATTTTCACCTCCGCGCGGCCCGCCTTGACCGCTTCCACCAGCACCAGCGACGCTTCCGCGCCGACAAAAGAATGCACGAAACGCACGCGCTTGGGCTCGAGCCGCCGAGCGCGCAGCCCAACAAGCAACTCAACCGCGCGATCGGCGAGATAAACGAAAGCAACGTGCCCCTTGTTTCTTGCCAGATAGGCAGCGGCGTTGAGAAAATCTTCTAACCCGCCATGCAGCTCGTGACGCGCGGCGCGCCGTTCATCGTTGGGGCTGGTGCGGCCGCTCGCCACCCGCCGATAGGGCGGATTGCAAACGATCGCATCAAAACTCTGCGCTACCGCCAAGCTGGCGATGTTGCGAATATCGCCTTGGATGATTTCCACGCGCTCGGCAAAACCGTTTTCCTGCGCGTTGCGCTGCGCCTGCCGCGCCAGCGCGGCCTGATATTCGATGCCCAGAACGTTTATCCGCGGATAGCGCCGCGCCAGGATGAGCGCCATGACGCCGCAACCGGTGCCCAGATCGGCCACCGCATCGCGCGCACGCACGGTCGCGAAAGCCGGCAGCAAGAGCGCGTCCAGCGAAAAACGGTAGCCCCGTTTGCTTTGAAAAAACCGTAGTTTGCCGTCGAACAGGACATCCAGCGTTGCGCTACTGTGCGTCATGATCTCTGAGTGGCTAATGGCGCAGATCGCCTTGAAACACCGGGGGCTTTTCGGTATTTAATTTAAATCCCATAGCTCCCCACTCTAAATTGCCAAATCCCATGCTGTCATTTTTGGGCCGCACCGGCCGCTTCGCCATCGATCAAGTTGCAAGCATGGGGCGCATGTTTTCGTTTCTCATCCATGCGTTCCTGTTGGCCTTTCGGCCGCCAGCCAAGATTTACCTGATCGTTCATCACATTAGAACCATCGGCGTCGATTCGCTCTCGGTGGTCGCGCTGTCGGGATTTTTCACCGGCATGGTCATGGGCTTTCAGGGCTATTACAGCCTGCGGAAATTCAACGCCGAGAGTTTTCTCGGCTCGGCCGCCGCCCTGGGCCTCCTGCGTGAATTGGGTCCAGTGCTTTCGGCGTTTATGGTCACCGGGCGCACCGGCTCGGCCATGGCGGCGGAACTAGGCACCATGCGCGCCACCGAGCAGATCGATGCTTTGGATTCGATGGCGATTAACCCGGTGAAGTATCTAGTCACGCCGCGCCTGGTTGCCAGTTTGATCGCCATGCCGCTCCTGACGGCGATCTTCGATGTCGTCGGCATCTTCGGTGCCTTTCTCGTCGGTGTCAGCCTGCTTGGCGTCAGTTCCGGCAGTTTCTTTGCCGGCATGGATAGCAGCATTGTGTTCTCCGATGTCTACATGGGTTTTGTCAAATCGCTTTCCTTCGGTGTGATCATCACCTGGATTTGCTGCTACAAGGGCTTCTATGCACCGCCCATGGCGACTGGCGTCAGCCAGGCGACCACCGAGTCGGTGGTGCTCTCGTTCGTGATGATCCTGGTCTGGGACTACTTCCTGACTTCCATCATGCTCTGACCATGATTAAAGTCGCCAACCTGTACAAGGGCTTTCGCGGCCAGCAAGTGCTTAGGGGCGTTAACCTGGAGTTCGCCTCCGGCAAAATCACCACCATCGTCGGCACCAGCGGCTGCGGCAAGACAGTTCTGATGAAGCACTTAAACGCGCTCTATCGGCCGGACTCCGGGGAGATTTTTGTCGAAGGCGTCGATATCACTAAACTCGCGCAGAAAGAGCTCTACGAGATTCGCGCCAAGTTCGGCGTGCTCTTCCAAGGCGCCGCGCTGCTCGACTCGATGACCGTCTTCGATAATGTCGCCTTTCCGCTGCGCGAAAAGACCCGCACCAGCGAAAGCGCCATAAAGAAAAAGGTCGAGCTGCGGCTCGAGCAGGTGGGCCTCGGCAAGATGGGCGGCAAACTTCCCGCCGAGCTCTCCGGCGGCATGAAAAAACGCGCCGGGCTGGCGCGCGCGCTCATCATGGACCCGCAAATCGTCTTGTTTGACGAGCCAACCACCGGCCTCGACCCCGTATTGGCGACCAGCATTCATCAGCTGATCGCGCGCACGCAAAAGGAGTTCGGCTTCACCGGCATCGTCGTCAGCCATACGATTCCACAAGTCTTTGAAATTTCCGACTACGTTGCTATGCTCGCAAACGGTGTGATCGAACAGGTCCTGCCGCCCCAAGCGTTTTGCGCGTCGGAAAACCCGGTCGTGCAGCAATTCATTCACGGTCGGACCGACGGCCCCATTCAGGTTTTGTAGGGAGTTTTTGGCTTGAATAACAATTCACGCACCGACATCCTGGTCGGTATTTTCGTTCTCGCCGGGCTGCTCTGCTTGGGCTATTTAGCCATCAATCTAGGCAAGCTCGAGGTCTTCGGCAGCGGCGGCTACATTGTGACGGCCGATTTTCCGTCCGTGGCTGGGCTCAAACCCGGCGATCCGGTGGAGATCGCCGGTGTGCGCATTGGCCGGGTCGAGGCGATCAAGCTCGCCGACGACCGCGCCCGACTTGAATTACGCTTGCAAGACGGCGTCAAACTGCAGGACGATGTGATCGCCTCGGTGCGCGCCCGGGGGCTGATTGGCGACAAATTCGTCTTGATTACTCCGGGCGCTTCCGAGAAGATTATTCCGGCTGGTGGCAAAATTCGCGAAACCGATTCGCCGCCCGACATTCCGGACCTTATAGGAAAATTCGTCGCTGGCGATTTGACATCTAGCAAGGGTGAAAAAAAGGATGAGAACACAAAGTAAATGGAAGCAAGCAGCGATTGCCGTTTTTTGTCTTGTCCTGGTGTCCGGAGCAGCCCCTGCCACAGCCGGCATCCCCACGGATCAAATCAAAGCCACCGTTGACAAGGCGATTGTCGTCCTTAAAGACCCGCGTTACAAAGGCGAAGCCAAAACCAAAGAGCGACGCGATGAGCTCAAGAAGATTCTCTTCACCCGTTTCGACTTCGCCGAAATGGCCAAACGGTCACTAGGCGCCCATTGGCGCAAGCGCTCTGAGGCCGAGCAAAAAGAGTTCGTCAATCTATTTACCGATTTGTTGGAACGCGCCTACGCCGATATCATCGAGTCCTATTCGGACGAAAAAGTGGTTTATCTAAACGAGCGTCTCGACGGGTCGTTTGTCGAAGTGGTGAGCAAAATTCAAACCGCCAAAGGCCAGGAGTACTCGATCAATTACAAGGCCCAGCAAATCGGCAGCGAGTGGAGGGTTTACGACCTAGTCGCCGAGAACATCAGCCTGGTGAGCAACTATCGCTCCCAGTTCGACCGCGTCATCAACAAAAAGTCCTATGAAGAGCTGGTCCGGCTGCTCAAGAGCAAAGCCGATTTCGGCGGTGCGCCCAAGAAGTAGCGCACGCCTGAGGGTTTAGTCCGAAAAGCGATAGCGGATCATCGTGTAGAGTGCCGACACACCGTCTTTCCAGGTGATCTTTTTTCCCTCCTCGTAGGTGCGGCCGTAGTAAGAGATCGGCACTTCGTAAAACCGGCAGCCGCGCTTGGCGAGCTTCATGGTGATTTCCGGCTCGAAGCCAAACCGGTTCGATTCTAGATTAATTCCCTTGAGAACCTCAGCGCGAAACACCTTGTAGCCGACCTCCATGTCGGAGAGGTTTAGGTTGGTCAGCATATTCGACAAGAGCGTCAGAAAGCGATTGCCCATCGAGTGCCAGAAAAACAGCACGCGGTGAGCGCCGCCGCCGGCAAAACGGGTGCCGTAGACCACATCCGCCTGTCCACACTGAATCGGTTCCAATAAGATGGGGTAGTCTTTCGGATCGTATTCCAGATCGGCATCTTGGATCAACACGATATCGCCGGTCACCTGACCTATGGCAGTCCGGATGGCCGCCCCCTTGCCCTGGTTTCTCGGCTGAAAAAAGACCCTAATCTCGTTGTACGGATCGTTGGCGCCTCTGTTGCTTCGTTGGACGCGTTCGAGGATTTCACGGCTGCCGTCGGTCGAGCCATCGTCAACCAAGATCACTTCCTTGGGAAAAGGGAAGGCACAGACGCGGCCAATGACTTCATCGAGCGTGCGCTCTTCGTTGTAAACCGGAACCAGAACGGAAAGCTTCACTGTTCGAATTCGCGTTTCTTCAGGTCGCGAACAAAGGCAGAAATTTTGGGGTCGGCGTTCACCGCATCGTTGATCTTCGCTTGGAAATCCGCGGCAGCGCGTTCGAGCGGGCTGGTGTCGACGCGCAGACCGAGCCATTGATTTAAGCGCAGCAAGAGTGCCAGCGTGCCGCGCGGGTTGGGTGAAACCGATAGATAGTGCGGCAGCGACGCCCACAGGCTCAGGTGCTTGACGCCCTGCACACGGCAGGCGTCGGCGAGCACGCCGACGATGCCGGTCGGGCCCTGGTAGCGCGACGGCACGAGATCCAACTCTTCGACCATTTTCGGATCGGTGGAAAAGCCGCTGAGCGGCACCGGTCGCGTGTACAGCACTTCGTCGAGGTAGGCGCCCAGCGTGACGATCAATTCCGCTTGGCATTCGCCGGCGAAGCGCAGCATGGTCTCGGTAAACGTGCGCCAGCGCAGGTGCGGCTCGGCGCCGATGCCCAGAACAAAATCTTTCTCCATGCCGATCGCCGGACCATGGTAAAAATCGAAAGACGGCCAGTGAATTTCCCGGACCTTGTTATCGTTCAAGCGCACCACCGGCCGCTGCCGGTAGAAATCATAGAATTCTTCGGGATCGATGGTGGCGAACTTCTTCGCCATCAACTGATCGGCCAGATAACGCACCGCCGTGGTTGCGGCCGCGCCAGCATCGCTCCAGCCGGCAAAAGCCAGCACGAGGATCGGGCTGCGTAACGCCGGCCGGTCTTCGAAGGAGAGCGGGTCTGTGTTCATTGCCTCGAAGTCTAACACAAGTGCGCCTTGGAATGCATCCGGAAACTAATGGATAATCCGTGATGGGGATCGAATCGAATGGATAATTGACAATGGATAATGGATAATAACCGGGCGATGCGGCGATCCGAGAATTATCAATCATTCATTGTCCACCATCCATTATGACGAAGGTTGCGCTCATCACCGGCGGCGCCCGCGGCATCGGCCGCGGCGTGGCGCTCGATCTCGCCGCGCGCGGTTGGTCGGTGGCGGTTTGCTATCGCACCGGCGCCCAGGAAGCCGCCGATACGATCGCTGCAGTCAACGCCCACGGTGTCAAAGGTTTGGCGCTGCGCTCCGACGTGTCGGACGCCAATGCCTGCGCGGAATTGGTAAAAAGAGTTCACGACGAATGGGGCCGCATCGACGCGCTCATCAACAGTGCCGGCCCCTACCACCGCGTGTCGCTGCTCAGCGAAACCAACGCCGGCTGGCATGAGATGTTCGACAACAATCTGCATCCGGTTTTTTATCTGACCCAAGCTGTTCTACCGATCATGAAAGAGCAGCAATGGGGGCGTATCGTTTGCTTTACCATGGCCAACGCCGAGCAGCTGATTGCGCAACCGAACCTGACCGCCCATTACATTACTAAAGTCGGTCTGGTCGCCCTGGCCCGATCCTATGCGAAGTTGATCGCTGCCGATGGCATTACCATGAACTGCATCGCGCCGGGCTACATCGACTCGGGCAGCGCGCCCCAAGCCGAGCTCGATCGCGCGCTCAAGACCATTCCGGCGGGATATTTGGGCAGCGTCGACGACGTCGTCGCCGCGGTGCGTTTTCTATTGTCAGACGAAGCTCGCTATGTTAACGGAGCCAATATACAGATCAGCGGAGGGTGGGGAGTTTAAAAATGGATAATGGAGAATTGACAATGGAAAACTTCGGAATCCGGAGTTCCGAACCATTGTCCATTATCCATTATCAACTATCCATTGGCTTCTAGCTTATGGCTACACAGGAACAGCACCAAAAAGCTATGGCGTTAGTACAGCGCGCCATGGACCACCAGATGGCCGGCAAACTCGACGAAGCGATCCGCCTGTACAAACAATCCATCGCCGTTTGTCCGACGGCCGATGCGCATACTTATTTAGGCTGGACCTATAGTTTTCAGGGGCGCATCGACGACGCCATTGCCGAGTGCGAAATCGCCATCAAAGTCGATCCCGAATTTGGCAACCCCTACAACGACATCGGCGTTTACTTGATGCAGCAAGGCAAACTCGACGAAGCGATCCCGTGGCTGGAAAAAGCCAAGCTCGCCAAGCGCTACGAGCCGCGCCACTTTCCCTACATGAACCTCGGCCGGGTTTACCTGAACAAGGAAATGATCTCCAAGGCCATCGAAGGATTTCGCGGCGCGCTAAGACTTAACCCGGAAGACACTGAGATGGCGAAATTGATTGAAGAGCTGGAAGGCAAACTGCAGTAGCGGCGTGAACCCATCCTTTTCACTTCAGCGCCACGCCAACGGCTTCATCGAACACGTTCACCGCGGCATCCACCTCTTCCCTCTTGACGATCAGTGGCGGGCACCAGCGCAGCGTGCTCTCGCCGCAACTGAGTAAAAGCAATCCGCTCTCGAAAGCTTTCTGCATGACACAATCGCGTAGTATCCCGTCAGGGATTTGCCTCCCGTCGCCGCCAACGAACTCAACCCCGAGCATCAAACCCATGCCGCGCACATCGCCGATCACTGGGCGGCGCGCCTTGAGCGCTTCGAGCTTATTCTTTAGATAGCCACCGATCTCGGCGGCGTTTTTCACCAAGCCGTCTTCGATCACAGCGATGGTCGCCAGCGCCGCAGCACAGGCCACTGGGTTGCCGCCGTAGGTGCTGCCATGATTGCCCTCTTTCCAGGTGCTGATCTCGTCGCGCGCGATCATCGCACCAATCGGCATGCCGCTAGCGATGCCTTTGGCAACGCACAGGATGTCGGGCTCGATCCCCCAGTGCTCGCAGGCAAACATTTTCCCCGTGCGGCCGAAGCCGGACTGAATCTCATCGGCGACCAGCAAAATCCCGTGGCGCCGGCAGAGATCCTGTAACTGCGGCAGATATTCTTTGGGCGGCACGACATAGCCGCCCTCGCCTTGAATCGGCTCTACGAAGATCGCCGCCACTTCTTCCGGCCGCACTTCGTGGCGAAACAAAACTTTTTCAATATGGCTCACACATTCTATTTGGCAGGAGCCGTAGGTTTGATGAAACGCGCAGCGCTTGCAGAAACCGTAGGGCACGTGATGCACGCCGGGAATCAGCGGCCCGAAGTGAGCGCGGTGCGTCGCCCGGCTCGCCGTGAGCGACAAAGAACCCAATGTCCGCCCATGAAAGGCGCCGTGAAACGCGACGATGTGCTGACGCTTGGTGTGATAGCGCGCGAGCTTAATCGCGGCTTCGACAGCTTCGGTTCCCGAGTTGGTCAGAAAAACTTTCTTATCGCCTTTGCCCGGCGTCAGTTGAGATAGTTTCTCGATCAACTGCACCATCGGTTCATAATAAAAATCGCTGCCGCAGACGTGCAAAAACTTGCGCGCCTGCGCTTCGATGGCCGCGACCACTTTCGGATGCGCATGGCCGGTGCTGTTGACCGCGATGCCCGCCATAAAATCGAGAAACAAATTGCCGTCGACATCTTCGAGGACGCACCCGCGCCCTCGCTCGACGACCAACGGATAGACACGCCCGTAGGCCGGCGCCGAATAGCGCTCGTCGCGATCGACGATGACTTTGGCTTTGGGACCGGGAAGGGGCGTTTTGATATGAGGGATTTTCATTTAAGTCTTTCGTTCTGAGTCTAACGTCTAGGGTCTGGCGTCTCGTGTTAGCGCCCGTAAGACGGTTCCGGCCAACGCTAGACCCTAGACGCCAAACCCCAAACGGCTATCAGTTGTTATCAATCTGCGCCTTCTGCAACTTGCCCGAGTAATCGACGTAGATCGCTTTCCACTCGGTGAAAATATCGTACACCGTCGTGCCCGCTTCGCGGTGGCCGTTGCCGGTGTCTTTGACGCCGCCGAACGGCAAGTGCACTTCGGCGCCGATGGTCGGACCGTTAATGTAAGTGATGCCGGCTTCGATGTCGCGCATGGCGCGAAAGGCGCGCGTGACATCGCTGGTATAGATCGAACTCGACAAACCGTACTTGGTGTTATTTAACGCCGCGATCGCTTCTTCAAAGCTCGCGATCTCGATCACCGATAGAACCGGCCCAAAGATCTCTTCCTGGGCGATGCGCATGTTGGGCTTCACTTGATCGAAAATGGTCGCCTGAAAGAAATAACCATCGGCGCACGCGCCTTCGTTGTAGATCGCCCCACCGGTCAATAACCGCGCCCCTTCCTGTTTGCCGATATCGACGTAACGCGCCACTTTGTCGCGCGCTGCTTGATTGATCAGCGGCCCCATTTCGACGCTCTCGTCGAGGCCCTCGCCGATTCTGATTTTCTCCGCACGTGCGACGAGCGCGTCGGTTACTTTGCTGGCGACATCGCGGTGGACAATCAACCGGCTGGTTGCCGTGCAGCGCTGGCCCGTAGTGCCAAAGGCACCCCAGAGCGCGCCTTCGATGGCGAGCTCGAGATCGGCGTCTTCCATGATAATCTGCGCGTTCTTGCCGCCCAATTCCAGCGAGACTCGTTTTAGATTTTGGCCGCACCACGAAGCGATCTCGCGCCCCACCGCCGCCGAGCCGGTAAACGATACTAATTGAACGTCGGGATGGCGCACCAGCGCCGCGCCCGCTTCTTCGCCGCGGCCGTGAACTAGATTGACCACCCCCGGCGGCACACCGGCTTCGCTGAGAATCTCGACAAAGCGCGCGGCTGTCTGCGGCGTGTCCTCGGCCGGTTTGAGGATGACCGTATTGCCGCAAAGAATCGCCGGAAAAAGCTTCCAGGTGGGAATCGCCAAAGGAAAATTCCAAGGCGTGATCAGGGCGCACACACCGACCGGCCCGCGCACCGACATGGCAAACTTGTTGGGCAGCTCCGCCGGCGTGGTCTCACCAAACAGCCGCCGGCCTTCGCCGCCGTTCAGAAAGGCGCAGTCGATCCCTTCCTGGACGTCGCCGCGGGTCTCTTTCAAGACCTTGCCCATTTCGCGGGTTTCGATGCGCGCCAGCTCTTCTTTGTATTTCTTCAACAGCTCGCCGGCCCGGTAAAGAATCTCGCCGCGCTTAGGCGCCGGCACGAGCCGCCAGGTCGCAAAGGCTTTCTTGGCCGCCGCCATCGCCCGGTCGACATCCTTTGGCCCGGAAGCGGGAAACCGGCCGATCAAGTCGCCTTGACGAGCCGGATTGCGATTCTCAAAGGTTTTTCCACTCTCGCTATCGAGCCATTGGCCGTCGATGAAGTTTTTGAACGCCATCGGTCATCACCTTCCTGCCGTCGGTAGCAGTCATTGTAGAAGGCGCCCTGAGCTAAAACAACATCCATTTTCTTGACGCCGGCCGCAGATTCGTGACAGTAATCTCCTTGCTTCAGCAAAACCCAGCGAATATCTGACAATGTCATGCCTGCCAGAAAAAGCCTTTACAAATCGCCCTATGACTGATAGAGACCATCGGAGTCTCGATTCTCATAGATAGGACGTGATTTGTTATGGATGTGGTCGGCGCGCTCTTCTCAGGGCTGGTCCAGGTGTTTAGCTGGTCGACTCTGAGTTTGATGATGGTCGGCGTCATGGTCGGTTTCGTCGTCGGCATTTTGCCTGGACTTGGCGGCCCCACCGCGATGGCTTTGATGCTCCCGTTTGTTTTCAAAATGAACGCCGTCGAAGCTTTTGCATTCCTTTTGGGAATGACCGCCGTGACCGCAACCACCGGCGATATCACTTCGGTTTTGTTCGGCGTGCCCGGCGAGCCGACGACGGCGTCCACGATCATCGACGGCCATGCGATGGCGCGCAATGGCGAAGCCGGCCGCGCCCTCGGCGCAGTTTTGATGAGCTCGCTGGTCGGCGCCGTATTTGCCGGCGTGGCGTTGGGAGCAGCGATCCCGGTCATTCGCCCTCTGGTGCTATCCTTTGGCTCGCCGGAGTTCTTCATGCTGGCGATTCTCGGTATCTCTTTTGTCGCCGCCTTGAGCGGCGAAGATCCGTTGAAAGGCATCATCGCGGGCGGCATCGGCCTCATGCTCGCGACGATTGGCCTCGATCCGATCTCCGGCATCCAACGCTACACTTTCGGCCAGCTATTTCTTTGGGATGGCGTTGGTCTGGTGCCAATTACCATCGGCTTCTACGCAATCCCCGAAACCATCGAGCTGGCCGTCTTGGGCACGAGCATCGCCAAGCAGGAAGTCGGCTCCCTCGGCGGCGTCATGCAGGGGGTCAAAGACACCTTTCGCCACTTCTGGCTGGTTATTCGTTGCAGCGCTTTGGGCACCGTCATTGCCATCATACCCGGCATGGGTGCCGCGACCACCCAATGGCTGGCTTACGCCCACGCGGTGCAAAGCTCGCCCAACAAGGAGAACTTCGGCAAAGGCGATATCCGCGGCGTCTTGGGCCCGGGGGCGGCGAATAACTCGACTCTCGGCGGCAGCTTGATCACCACCATCGCCTTCGGTGTGCCGGCGAGCGTGGTCATGGCGATCTTGCTTGGCGCCTTCATCATTCAGGGCATCGTCCCTGGCCCCGACATGCTCGTGCCGCCGCCCAAAGGGAAACTCGATCTGACCTTTTCCTTCGTCTGGGTCATCATCATTTCCAACATGATCGCGGTGGCGATCTGTTTCATGTTTCTGAAACCGCTGGCGAGAGTTACCCAGGTGCGCGGCAGCATCATCATTCCGATCATTCTAGTGCTCATCTTTCTCGGTTCCTTCGCCGAGAAAAACGCCTTCGAAGACATGCTCGTGGTGATTTTCTTCGGCGCCCTTGGCTGGGTCATGGAAAAGTTCGATTGGCCGCGCCCGCCGGTTTTGCTGGGCCTCGTGCTCGGCCCGCTGGCGGAGAACCGGCTGTTTTTGTCGACCGACAACTATGGCTTGGCGTGGACCGCGCGGCCGGCCGTGCTCGCCATATTTGCCATCACCCTTTTCGGCATCTTTTACCCCACGATCGCAGCGCGCCGCGCAGCCCGCGCAAAAATCTCTAGCGACGCGCCAGCCCCGGTCGTAGGCCCCCGCGAGTTCAAGCTAACTCCGGCGGCGATTTTCACTATTGTCATCATCGTCATGCTCGCCCTCGCACTCTGGCAGAGCCGCAATTTCGGCTTTCGCGCCGGCCTGTTTCCCTGGGTCATTGGCATTCCCACCCTGATCCTCGCCATCGGCCAGCTGTTTCGCGATCTCGCCAGCAGGAAAGCCAAAACAGGCGCAGAAGGGTTCGATCCTCATGCCCAAGTCGACCCGAAATTGGCTTGGCAGAGAACGATTGCCATCGCCATCTGGATAATCGGGTGTTTTCTGGCGATCTGGATTTTTGGCTTCTCGATCGCCGTGCCCTTGGTGATTTTTCTCTATTTGAAGGTGGGCAGCAAAGAAAGCTGGGCCATTTCAGTCACCGTGACCGTCTGCGTCTGGCTATTTTTCTGGGGTCTGTTTGAAAAGCTGTTGAACGTGCCCTTCCCCGAGGGACTGCTGATCAGCATGATCAAAGGCGGCTCGTAAGAGGATTTAGATCACCTCGCGCAAAGGCGCAAAGAGCGCAAAGTTCGGAACGATAGTTTCGTTGCTCTTGGCGAGCTTTGCGACTTTGCGCGAGAAAGTTCCGGCGGTTTTTTACTCAGCTTTGCGAGCTTGCAGACCGCGCCAGACCTTCTCCGGTGTAAGCGGCAAGTTATGCATCCGTAATCCCGTCGCATGATAGACCGCGTTACCGATCGCCGCGGCGACCGGCAACAAGCCGCCTTCGCCCGTGCCCTTGGAGCCAAATGGCCCCGGGCCATTGTGGCTCTCGACGAGAATCGTTTCGAAGTCCTTAGGCAAATTGGCAAACGACGGAATCCGATAATCGACCAGGTTGGGATTGAGCAGCTGGCCGTCTTTGTAAACCATCTCTTCGACCAGCGTATGGCCGATGGCATTCATGACTCCGCCTTCGTCTTGCCCCTCGCATAGCACCGGATGAATCGCTTGGCCGACGTCGGCCAGTGAAACATATTTGCGCAGTTGAATTTCACCCGTGTCGCGATCGACTTCCACTTCCGCTGCGCCCCAACTGATCTCCCAAAAATTGGTCGGCGAACCGAGCGCGGCCTTGGGACTCTTGACCGATTGATAGGCGCCGCGACCGATCATCTCGCCGGCCTTGGATAGAAAAACTTTCTGCATCAGTTGGTTAAACGCCAAGCCTGCGCCTTTGCCGTCGACAACCTTGCCGCCGCCGAGCGCAAGTTTTTCCGGTTTGGTTTTAAGCACCCTGGCCGCATGGCGCAGGATCTGCTTTTTTAAATCCTGCGCTGCGCGCTGCACCGACAAACCCATGACGACCATCGAGCTGCTGGCGTTGGTGTTGACATCGTAGGGCGTCACATCAGTGTCGAGCTGCGCCACGGTGACGGCGTCGAAGGGGACGGCCAACTCTTCCGCCACCACTTGGCTTAGCGCCGTGCGCGCCCCCTGTCCGACTTCCACGGTGCCGGTCAGCAGGACGACGCTGCCATCAGCGTTCATCTTCACCGCGGCGGACGATACTTTGTAGGTCCCGCCGCCGTCTTTCATGCACACCGCGAGACCTTTGCCCACCGCCTTGTTACCCTGCGCGGCTTTTTTGCTCTTGACGTTCCAGCCGATCTCCTCGGCCGCTTGCATTAGGCCGGCTCTGAGATCGCAGTCCACCGGCGTGTCGCCGGGCGTGTAGAGATCGCCCTTCTTCAAAAGATTTTTGATGCGAAATTGCAGCGGATCGAGGCCGAGCTTGGCGGCGATGATGTCCATCTGCGACTCGTAAGCCCAGGTCACCTGCAGCGTGCCGAAGCCGCGATAGGCGCCCGCCGGCACGGTGTTGGTGTAGACCGTATAGGCGTCGGTCTTCATATGCGCGAGCTTATAAGGACCGAAGCAGCGATAGCCGGCCTTCTGTGTGACCCGCGGCCCGGCGTCGGCGTAGGCGCCGGTTTCCATGTGAATCAGGCACCGCCGGGCGATCAACTTGCCGTCCTTGCTGACGCCGGTTTTGATTTGCACCCGCGCCGGATGGCGCGTCACGGTCTTGAAACTCTCTTCAATGGTGTGCGCCAGCCGCACCGGCCGCTTGGCTTTCTTCGCCAACGCCACGGCCAGCGGTTCGGTCTTGACCGCTAGTTTCCCGCCGTAGCCGCCGCCGAGATAGGGCACGATCACGCGCACTTTGTTGAGCGGCACATGAAAAATTTCAGCGACATGCTCGCGCAGCGTAAACGGCTCCTGCGTGCTAGCCCATAAAGTAATATGCTCGCCGTCGACCTGCGCCACCGTGGCGTGCGGCTCCATGGAAAAATGCTGCACCCGCTGAAACGTGAAGGTATCTTCGAAAACATGATCCGACTTCTTGAAGCCGTCTTCGACGTCGCCCTTGTTATAGCTAAAACGGTAACAAAGATTGCTGCCAGCAAACTCTTTCGGCGTCTCGTAGTGCTGCCCCATCAATTCGCCGCCGCTCGACGACGACTCATGCACAAGCACGGCGCCGGGCGCCAGGGCCCCCTCAATGGAAGTCACCGCCGGCAGTCCCTCATATTCCACTTCGATCTCCGCCAGCGCCGCCTCCGCCGTCGCTTCGTCGATCGCCGCCACCGCCGCCACCGGATCGCCGACATAGCGCACCTTGTCGACGGCCACGATGGTTTGGTCTTTGTAGGCGGCGCCGAACATGGCGATGCCGCGTTGATCGTCGCGGGTGATCACGGCCAACACGCCGGGCACCTTCTCCGCCTTGGCGGCGTCGACTTTGACTAACCGAGCGTGGGCGTAGGGGCTGCGCAGAATCTTGCCATGGGCCATGCCCGGCAGCTTGACGTCCACCGTGTATAGTCCTTTGCCCGTGGCCTTTTCTTCGCCGTCGTTGCGTAACTGCGGTTGACCGATCACTTGGTAAGCTTGAGCCTTCTTCATCAACGTAAACCTCGGCTACGAAAGTTTTTCTCGACCCATCCGAGCGCTTCCGCGCGGCTGCGCAGCTCGCCGTTTAGCTGCGCCTCTTCGACTTGCTTGAGCAACTCGCCAAATGTCGGCCCCGGAGCAAAACCCATCTCAATCAAATCGCGGCCGCGCAAAAGCGGCTCCGGATGAATCTCTTCTTCCTTTAATTCGGCGCGCTTGTCCAGGCAATAGCGATAGTATTGTAAATCGCCATTGGAGGACAGTGCGTCAATGCGAGTCAGTTCGAGCAATTCGTCAAACCCATCTTCGCGGACAAAGCGCTTGAATGTGCTCGCCCGCATCTGCGCCACCTGCATGTGGCGCAAATGGTTGCGCACCAGATAGGCGACGCGCTCCCACGTGGCGCGGCTGCGCTTCAAGCGCTTCAAGATATCCTCCGCCATCGCCGCGCCTTGCTCGGTGTGGCCGTAGTAGGTGATCTTCTCACCTTCTTTGCGAAAGCACGGCGGCTTCGCGACATCGTGCAGTAGACAGCCGTAGGCCAGCGTCTCCGACGGATTTCGCAAATGACTCAGCAGCAGCAAGGTGTGAACGAAAACATCGCCTTCAGGGTGATAGTCCGGCGACTGCTCGACCCCCTTCATCGCGCTAATCTCCGGCAAGATCGCCGGCAACAGTCCGCTCTCCTCGAGCAGCGCAAACCCGCGCTGCGCCCTGCCCTCGGTGAGGATGCGCGTGACTTCGTCGCCGATGCGCTCCCAAGAAACCATGCCGATGGTCGCTGCCAACTCTTGCAGCGCCGTCATGGTTTGATCTTCGATCGCAAAATCGAGAGTCGCGGCAAAGCGCACGGCGCGTATCATGCGCAGGCGATCTTCGACGAACCGTTCATGGGCGTTGCCGATGGCGCGCACCAACTTCCGTTTGAGGTCTTCTTGGCCGCCGACTAGATCGATCACGCGGTCGTCGATCGGATCGTACACCATGCCGTTGATCGTGAAGTCGCGGCGCTGGACGTCCTCTTCCAGACTGCCAAAGCGCACATGGGTCGGATGGCGGCCGTCAAGATAGGGCCCGTCGTGGCGAAAGGTCGCGACTTCGAAGGGCTCGCCGTCGACCATTACCAGCATCACACCAAAGTGGGCGCCCACCGGCACGGTCTCGGCAAAGATCTGCGCAATCTCCGCTGGCTTGGCACTGGTGGTGACGTCGTAGTCTTTGGGATTTTTGCCGAGCAAAAGGTCGCGCACGCAGCCGCCGGCGAGCAGACTTTCGTAGCCCGCCGCGCGCAAACGTCTCACGATCGCAACCGCTTTGTCCTTGGCAGGCATGACGAAAGACAAGATACCTGAATCTCGCACCCGAGCAATCGAAGAACCAAGGCTGCGCTTAGAACGCGAAACGCGAAACCCGCAACGCGAAACTCCCTAAGTCGGCAGCTTGGCATTGTCGGGCAACAGCTCGCGCACGCGCCCCTGCAGCTCTTGAAAAGTAAACGGCTTGACGATGTAGCCGGTGCAGCCGGCATCGATGCAGGCTTTGAGGTCGGCGTCGCGGAACAGCGCGGTGGCGGCAAGAATCGGAATATCTTTCGTGTCGGCATGCGCGCGCAGCGCCCGCGTCGCCTCCCAACCATCCATCTGCGGCATCATGATATCCATCAAGACCAGGTCCGGCTTTTCTACTAGCGCTCTTTCCAGACCTTCCTTGCCGTTTTTCGCAGGAATGGCAACGAACCCCATCAGCTCGATCTGCCAAACCAGCAGTTCGCGCATATCGGCGTGATCTTCGACGATCAGGATTTTTTTCATGCGCTTGGGGCTCGCTGCGGGTACAGCGCAATATGCCTCAGCGTTTGCAGAACTGTCAAGAAGAGTTCGCGATCAGGCGATCTGCGTCAGCGCGCTTTGCAAACGCTTCAGTGTCCGCTCTTTGCCAAGGACAGAGATGACTTCATGAATGCCGGGACTGACGGTGGTTCCGGTGAGCGCGACCCGCACCGGCTGGGCGAGTTTCCCCATCTGTAGATTTTGCTCCTGCAACGTCTGGTTGAGAACTCGCTCGATGGCAACCTCGGAGAAATCACTTAGCTGATCCAGCTTCGCCGTCAAGGCACGCATTGGCTCTCTGGCCTCGGCGGTTAGAAATTTCTGCGCGGCTTTTGCGTCGATGGTTAGCTCACCGACGAGATAGAACTCCGCCTTGTCAGCCAGCTCCGCCAAAGTCTTGGCGCGCTCGATCAACGTCGCGATCATTTTTTCGAGCCAGCTCTTATCCGTGGGCACCGTCAAACCCTTGGCCTGGAGAAACGGCACGATATCCTGCGCCAACTGGCTAAGCGGCCGCGCTTTCAGATAGTGCGTGTTCAGCCAGAGAAATTTCTCCGGATTGAATACACCCGCCGCTTTGCCCACCGACTCCAGCGAAAATTTTTCGATCAATTCGGCGCGTGAAAAGATCTCCTGATCGCCGTGCGACCAGCCCAAGCGCACGAGGTAATTATTTACCGCTTCCGGCAAGTAGCCCATGTCGCGATAGGCGGTCACTGAAGTGGCGCCATGGCGCTTGCTCAAGCGCGCTTTGTCAGTGCCCAGGATTAGCGGCACGTGGCCAAACTGCGGCAGCGCGTGGTCCAGTGCTTGATAAAGCTGAATCTGCCGCGGCGTATTGGCGAGGTGATCGTCGCCGCGAATGACATGGCTCACGCGCATGTCGATATCGTCGCAGACCACGCAGAAATTGTACGTCGGCGTGCCGTCCGAACGGGCGAGAATCAAATCGTCCAACTCGCGATTGTCGAAAACCACGTCGCCCTTGATCAAATCGTGAACCACGGTCGTGCCAGCGCTCGGCGAGCGAAAACGAATCGTGTAGAGCTTATCCGTGGGCAGCGAAGGCGCTACGCCTTCGGGCGGCCGGCAGGTGCCGTCATACGCCGGCTTGCGCTTCTCTTTGAGCGCGGCTTGTCGCTTTGCGTCGAGCTCTGCGCTTGTGCAAGTGCACGGATACGCGCGCCCCTTGGCAAGCAGCTCTTGAATGCGCTGCCGATAGATCGCAAAGCGCTCGGTTTGATAAAACGGCCCTTCATCGTAGTCGAGCTCAAGCCATGCCATCGCGTCGAGAATCGCCTTGATCGCTTCCGGCGTCGAACGCTCGCGATCGGTGTCTTCGATGCGCAGAATGAATTTGCCGCCGTGATGGCGCGCAAATAAGTAGTTGAATAACGCCGTGCGCGCCCCGCCGATGTGCAAGTAACCGGTCGGGCTGGGCGCGAAACGGGTGCGAATCTCAGCCATGCGAGTCAAGGTAACAGGGCGGTTTCTGAGCGTCAAACGGCACTTTAGCCGCGCACCCGAGATGTGATAGAGTGGTAGATTCCAAGGAGCAGCGGTTGTGGACACAAAAGTACTGTCGGATAGATCCTCTGGCAACAGCGCGCCGCCGGAGGCGGCACCCTCGCATTTTATTTGCAACATCGTCAGCGACGATCTCAAGCAAAATAAAAACAACGGCCGCGTGCACACCCGCTTCCCGCCTGAACCGAACGGATACCTGCACATCGGCCATGCCAAATCGATCTGTCTGAACTTTGGCTTGGCGCAAGAATTCGGCGGCAAGTGCAACTTACGATTTGACGACACCAACCCGAGCAAAGAAGAAGTCGAATACGTCGAATCGATCAAGCAAGACGTCCGCTGGCTCGGTTTCGACTGGGAGGGGCGCGAGTTCTACGCTTCAGATTATTTTGAGCGGCTCTACGATTTTGCCGTTGACCTGATCAAAGCCGGCAAAGCGTTCATCTGCGATCTCACGGCCGAGCAAATGCGCGAGCACCGCGGCACCCTCACCGAGCCGGGCAAAAATAGCCCCTACCGAGAGCGCAATGTCGAGGAGAACATGGAGTTGTTCGCGCGCATGCGCGCCGGTGAATTTCTCGACGGCAGCCGGACATTGCGCGCCAAGATCGATATGGCGTCGCCGAATATCAACATGCGCGATCCGGTGCTGTATCGTATTTTGCGCGCCACGCACCATCGCACCGGCGACAAATGGTGCATTTATCCGACCTACGACTTCGCCCACGGCCAGTCGGATTCCATCGAAGGCATCACGCACTCGATCTGCACACTGGAATTCGAAGACCACCGGCCGCTCTACGATTGGTTCCTCGACGAGTTAAAGATTCATCATCCGCAGCAGATCGAGTTTGCCCGCTTGAACCTGACCTACACGGTTTTGAGCAAGCGCAAACTCTTGCAGCTCGTCAGGGACAAACACGTCAACGGCTGGGACGACCCGCGCATGCCGACGTTGAGCGGCATTCGCCGCCGCGGTTACCCGGCCGAAGCGATCCGCAACTTTTGCGAGCGCATCGGCGTCGCCAAACGCAACAGCACCGTCGATATCGCCATGCTCGAACACAGCGTGCGCGAAGACCTAAACAAGCGCGCGCCGCGTGTCATGGCGGTGTTGCGGCCGATCAAAGTCGTTTTGGAGAATTGTCCCGACGACAAAGTCGAAGAGTTGGAAGCGGTCAATAATCCCGAAGATCCCGCCGCCGGCACGCGTAAAGTGCCCTTCTCGAAGACGCTCTACATTGAACAGGACGACTTCCGCGAAGAGCCACCCAAAGGATTTTTCCGGCTCTCCCCCGGCAAAGAGGTGCGGCTGCGCTACGCCTACATCATCAAATGCACCGAAGTCGTCAAAGACCCGAGCGGCGCGATCACCGAGTTGCGCTGCACGTACGACCCCGAAACCAAAAGCGGCTCAGCGCAAGCCAGCCGCAAAGTCAAAGCGACCATCCACTGGGTCTCCGCCACCCACGCCCGCGTCGCCGAGGTGCGCCTCTACGAACAACTCTTCAACAAAGAAGACCCCGACGACGTACCCGAAGGCGTCAACTGGCTCAGCGGCCTAAACCTCAATTCGCTGGAAGTCTTGCCGACGTGCAAAGTCGAACCCTATCTCGCCAACGCCAAACCCGGCGAGCGCTTTCAATTCGAACGTTTAGGTTATTTTTGTGTCGATGCGGTCGACTCGTCGCCTTCGAAGTTGGTCTTCAACCGCACCGTGACCCTGCGCGACAGCTGGGCCAAGATTGAGAAAGCGGGGAAGAAGTCGCAATTGCTCTTCTAGTGCTTTGCGAAAGTCGGTGTCGGTTTTGTAGGTCATCTCTATTCTCTCGCAACCAGTTGAAGAATTGCCTGGTTTGCTGGATCGATATCTGCCGGGACCGCGGCTAGTAGACTGAGCAATTCCGATGTTCTGATCAGTCCTTTTTTGATTGCATCTTCTGTCACGGCAGCTAGTCTCTCTTCGTCCAAGTTTGATCCGGCAAGATCAAACACTGTCCGCAGCGCCTTGGTAACCGGCAGGCCATCGCGCTTTTCGACATCGGATGACCTAAGTTCATCTTTGTGAAGCGCTACGCCTTTGGGTGGCACTTTGCGAAAATTCGGCGGTACAATGAAGTGGATTGCGCTGGGGAGAATCTGTATCCGAAAGCATAGGAAACACATCACCCCGCCCGCATCTTCAGCAGTGCCGGAATGTCCTTGGTTTCTTCGAACAAGCGCAGCTCCTTTTCGCGCCGCTGCGCCGCCAGCATGGCCATGCGGTCGGCGAGCTCGTTGCCTTCGTGGCCGACGTGGCCGGCGACGTGGGTGAGGGTTAGCTCTTTCTTGATGCGCTGATAAATCTCGTAGCAGGCCTGGATGATCTCCAAGTTCTTGATCTCGCCATCGGCTCTTTTCCAACCTTTCTTTTCCCAGCTCGGTGCCCAGGTGCGGATGCAGTTGATCGAATAGGCGGAGTCGCTGCAGATCTCAACGGTGTGGCCGCTTTGGATTTCCGCTTCGGCCATACGCAGCGCATGAAACAGCGCGTTTAGCTCAGCCGTGTTATTGGTTCCCCTCGGGTTGTAAAGCCCGTACCACAACTCAGTGAGCCCACCGTTTCGATAAACTGCGATGCCCGAGCCCGCATGCCCCGGGTTCGGATCGCAGGCGCCGTCGCAGTAGATGCTGACCTCGAAGCGGTGCGCGACGTGGCCGTTGCGTCCGTTGACGGCTCGGCCGGCGGCTGGTCCGCCCGCGGTCTGGCGCGGCGCAGCATTGCCGCCGTGAAAAGCCTGCTCGGCTTCGGCTCGGGTTGCGAAAGACTTGAAGCGCGCGCCGGCAAACTTATCGACCGACTTTTGCGCTGTCGGCCAATCGGTGAAGATACCGGTCTGCCGTCCCGCCCAGACAACATAAAATTTTTGCGCCATGAATGATTGCGGACCCGAACTCGGGTCCACTCGAAAGAATAACAAATCCGCGAGAAGTTGAGAATTGCTAAAAACGGTAATTGAAAGACAACAGCGCCAGGTTATTGAACGTGCGATATTTATCTTTGCCCGGCGCGCCGGCGAAAAACAGCGGGTTGGTGGCAGGCAAACCTTCGAGCTCGCCGTTATTGACCTTACGGGTCTTGTAAAACACCGCCATGTAACCGAGGTCGATGGAAAGTTTTTGCCATTGGTAACCGACCCCACCGCTCAGTGCCAGCAGGTCGGCTCCTGGGATCGCTATGTTCAGCGTCTTGGCCGGAATCGGCCCTTCTTCGAGCACCATACCGCCGCGCAATTCCCAAGTCGCGTTGGGCCGATAGCTCGTGCCAACACGCAGCGCGCTGGTATTTTTCCAACGCTCCGGCAAAGCGAAGCCGGCAACCGGCAAACTCAATGGCACAAACGTCGGCACCGGCGAAAAGCTCGCAGTGAAATTCTTAAAATCGCCCCAGCGGGTGTGTTCGTAGACGAGCTCCAGCGCCCAGCTGTCATTGACGCGCCAGAACGCGCCGACGTCGATGACTGCTGGCAATGGCAACGGCCGCACCTGGGCTTTGACATTGGCAGTCGAAAAAGCCCCGCCGAGTTTGACGTCGGCGCTATCGAAGCGCAGATCGACGCGCGAGCGATAGGTGAACGCCAATTTCAAATTGTCACGGGGTTTCACCAGCACGCCAAGATTGTAAGCAAACGCATTCGCCGTGTCGGTCAGCCGCAGCCGCCCCTCCAACGGCCCGCCCGGTGTGGTGCAGGCGGCAAAGGGATCGAGGCAGAGGCCGCGGGTGAATAGCCCCGAGGCATGCACGAAACTCAAGCCAGCGCCAATCGAAAAAAACCGCGACGGATGCCACGCCGCCGCCGCCGTCACGTAGAGGGTTCGGAGCTCGGTGCGCTGGGCGGCAAAGCGCGTGAAGTCGCGCTCGTAAGTCGTCGCTAAACCAAACGGTGTGTAGGTGCCAATGCCAAGGCTGAAATCGCTATTGGGAATATGGTAGTTGGCAAACAAGGTGGCGAGAAAGTTATCGTCGTGTTCGTTGTCCGCTTTGCGGCCGCTGTTCTCCACCGAGCTAATGACATTAATATAGCTGCCATTGACGAGAATATTATTGCCGTCGACTTCGCCCAGCGCCGCCGGATTCTAGTAGACGGCAGAGGCGTCGCTGACGCCGGCGTTGATCGCGCTGCTCAAGGCCAGCGCGCGCGCCGACTGATGCGGCAGCATGAAACCGCCGGCAAGCACCGGCGAGGAATAGTAAAAAGAATACGCGCCGAGGACAAACGTCACTAGCGCGAGCAACCGGCGAAGCGCCAAGATCATAGTTTTCCTTCTGCTTGCGAACGGTGAGTGAAATTTTGAGTTGTCGCGGGCGCAGGTGAAAAATACTCGGCTGAAACTGCCACAGCACCGAGACAAAATCAAGAAATGTTCTCCTGTGTCGAGTTGTCATATTTTGGCCAAGATCGCTCGAAAAATTTCGTAAACTTTCTGAAACTGCCGGCAATTACATTGACATTCCTTGCGTCTAAGGTACAAAGCCACAGTAGTGGAGACGTCGAGGAGCTGCGCATCCGAGTCGATCACGCCTTGGAAAAGGTCCAGATGGCCCAGGAGCTCGAGCGGCTCAAGGAAGAAGTCGGGCGCAAGTACGGCGTCGACAACGTTGTCGGCAAATCAAAACAGATCATCGACGTCTTCAAAGCGGTCAGTATGGTGGCCGCAAAGAAAAGCCCTGTGTTGATCACCGGCGAAAGCGGCACCGGCAAAGAGCTGATCGCCCGGGCGATTCATTACAACAGCGACCGCCGGGCCAAACCGTTTATCGTCGTCAATTGCGCCGCCCTGCCCGATACATTGATTGAAAGTGAACTGTTCGGCTACGAAAAAGGCGCCTTCACCAATGCCAGCCAACGCAAGGCCGGCCGCTTCGAGCTGGCCAACACCGGCACGCTTTTCCTCGACGAGATCGGCGAGCTGAACCTCGGCACCCAAGCGAAGTTTCTCCGCGCCATCGAGCAAGAGACTTTTACCCGCCTGGGCGGCACCGAAGAGATCAAAGTTGACGTCCGGCTCATCGCCGCCAGCAACCGCGATCTCGAAACCATGGCCATGAACAAAGAATTCCGCCTCGACCTCTTTTACCGCTTGAATGGTCGTCGGCCTTTATCTGCCGCCGCTGCGCGAACGGCCCGAGGATATTGCGTTGCTGTTAGACCATTTCTTGCGACTCAAGGCCCAGGAACACAACATGGCACCGCGGATTCTGTCGCCCGAGGTGGTCGACTTTTTTACCGCCTATCATTGGCCGGGCAACATTCGCGAGCTTGAGAACCTGATTGAACGGCTCACCATCCTGACACCCCATGAGACCATCACCTTGCGTGACCTGCCGGTCAACATGCGCTCCGTGGATCATACCGCGACCCTGAAAGAAGACGTGCTCAATGGCACTCGGCCGCTGAGCGATGCCGTCGATGAGTTCGAGCGCGAATTGATCGTCAAAGCGCTGCAGCGCACCGGCTTCAATCAAACCAAGGCCGCCATGATGCTCGGCACCAGCCGGCGCATACTCAAGTACCGTATCGAGAAGCTGAATATCATTGACACCAATACTTCACCGGACGAGCCAAAATTATCCCCATAGTTCACAATTTTGTCTCCAGAGCGACCGCGCTACCGTTTCCTTGCTAAAACAATTTTAAACAAAATCAGCGGGTTAACGGGGCATGGGTGGCTGGCATGCACCTTGCTGAAAAAGCTTGGCAGCATGGGCAGTAAGCCGCATATCTTGGTTGTAGACGACGAGATGGGTCCGCGAGAATCTCTCAAGATGATTCTCAACCCCTACTACACCATTCACATCGCGGAGCGTGGCACCCAAGTCACCGAAATTCTCGATAAGTTCCCCATCGATTTAGTCACGCTGGACCTGAAGATGCCGGGTTTAAACGGCATCAATGTCCTTGAACTGGTCAAACAAAAAGACCCCGACATCGAAGCGATTATCATTACCGGCTATGGCTCCCTCGATACCGCCATCGAAGGCCTGCGCCTGGGCGCTTTCGACTATATTTCCAAACCTTTCGACGTAAATCACATTCTGTCGCTGGTCAAAAGGGGCCTGGAGCGGCGTCACGCCAAAGCCAAGTTACGCCAGGTGAAATCGGATTTTATTTCGAACATCTCCCACGAGCTGCGCACGCCGCTGAGCGTCGTCGTTGGTTTTGTCTACCTGTTGCTCAATCAGGTGATTGGCAAACTGTCCGACGACCAACAGAAAATTCTGGAGACGGTTTACCGCAACTCGGAAGAGCTGTTGGAACTGGTCGACAACGTCCTGTGGATGACCTCCCTCAACGCCGGCGACTCGAGCACCCTAGTCGACGAGTTTGAGGTGCGGCAACTGCTGCAAGAAACGCTGAAGCGCTATCAGAAACTCGCCCAAGACAAGGGGCTGAAGATCACCGTCGACGTGCCCGACTTTCGTCTGACGGTTTCCAACGATCGTAACAAAGTTGAGCGCATCATCCAAAATATTCTCAGCAACGCGGTAAAATTTACCCAGCAGGGCGAAATCTGCATCGGCCTCAGTCCCTGCGCCGACCGCGGCGGCGTGAATCTCGAAATCACCGACACCGGTGTCGGCATCCCGGCCAACAAGCTGGCTACCCTTTACGAACCGTTTCAGCACCTCGATAGCCTCGCCCACCGCGCCTCCGCCGGGCTCGATTTAGGTCTCGCCGTGGCGCGCCGCATGGCGGAGCTGGTCGGCGCCGAGATCGAGATTACCAGCGAGCCGAACCAGGGCACCCGCGTCCTGATGCACTTCCCATCGCAACCCTCGGCACCCCTTCCGGCGCAACAAACGCCGGTGCTCGAAGAGCAGCGCCGTTACGGCTAGCTCGGCTTACGAGCCCCTCAACGCCTCTAGATCCAAACCGCAGCTGCGAAACCGTTTTCGTCCGCTTAAATCTACTTCGGCACAATCACGACATCGCTGGCTTCGAACACCAGCGTGACGAGATCGCCGCGCGCGTAGAGGGGTTTGCCTTTCGGATTGGCCACACGCGCTTTGATCGTCTTGCCGTCGACCGTCAGCTCGTATTCAACCGTCGACCCTTGATAGGCGGCGGCGACAACTTCGGCGCGGATGCGATGGCCATCCGCAGCCGCCGTCGCATCGGTTTCGATGGCAAACGCCTCGGGGCGGATGCTGTAGGCCACCGCCTCGCCCGGCCGCGCTGGAAACGCCAATGCCGCTGCTTTGATAATGCTCCCCTGCACAGCTTCGATCTCGCATCCATCGGCGGAGCTGCGCAACACCGTTCCAGAAAACAAGTTGGATTGGCCGACGAAAGCCGCGACAAACTCGTGCGCCGGCTGTTCGTAGATTAAACGCGGCTCGCCTTCCTGAACCACCTGGCCGAGGTTCATCACCGCGATATGGGTCGACATCGCCAGCGCTTCTTCTTGATCGTGGGTCACGTAGATCGTCGTCAGGCCGAGATCCCGCTGCAGCTTGAGCAGCTCGATGCGCATTTCCACGCGCAGCTTGGCGTCGAGGTTGCTGAGCGGTTCGTCGAGCAGCAAAACCCGCGGCTGGATCACCAGAGTGCGCGCCAAGGCGACGCGCTGCTGCTGGCCGCCTGACAGCTGCGACGGCCGGCGCTTTTCTGTGCCGGCCAGACCAACCAGCTTGAGCGCGCTGTTCACTCGCTCGGCGATGTCGCCGCGCGCGACTTTGCGCTCGCGCAGACCAAAGGCGACATTTTCAAAAACAGTCAGGTGCGGCCACAGCGCATAGTTTTGAAACACCATGCCGACATCGCGTTGCCAGGGCGGCACCTGGTTGACCGGCCGGTCGTCGAGTGAGATCACGCCCTGATCGGGAAAAACGAAGCCCGCGATCATGCGCAGCAGCGTCGTCTTGCCGCAGCCGCTGGGCCCGAGAAAGGTGTAGAACTCGCCGCGCCGGATCTGCAGATTGACATCGCGCACGACCCATTGGTCGCCGTAGCGCTTGCCGACATTTTCCAGTTTAACCTCAGCCGCCTGCATATCACGCGCGAAAGGCATTGCCGGCGCGGCCGCCGAAAATCCGGTGCGTCAGATAGGTTCCGATCGAAACCAACAAGATCGCCACCACACCCAGCGCCGCCCCGGCACCGCGTCCCAAGGGACTCTGCATATAAAGATAAATGCCGTAGGAGATCGGTCCCAGCTCGATGCGCGGTACCAGCATGATCGTCGACGCCAGTTCGACGCAAGAAGTGATGAACGCGATCAAACCGCCGGCAACCAGGCCGCCGCCGATCAGCGGCAAGGTAATTCTAATAATTGTTCGCAGCCGATTAGCGCCGAGGTTTTGCGCCGACTCTTCCAAACTGATGTGCACCTGCTGCAACGCCGCATAGCAGGCCCGCACCGTGTAGGGCAGACGGCGCATGGTGTAGGCGACGACCAGAATGATCCAAGACGACGTCAGCGGCGCGCCGAGACCAGGGAACTCCCAGCCGTGAAACACGCGCAGATAGCCCACCGCCAACACCACACCGGGGATCGCCAGCGGCATGCTGGCGATGGCGTCGAGCAGGTTGCGCCCCGGCACCCGGCTGCGCAGCAGTAAAAACGCGATCGCCGCGCCGAGGACGATGTCGAGGCCGGCGGCGATCAATGTATAGAGCAGCGTGTTGAGCACAAAATGGGGCACGCGAAAAAGGATTTCATTGTAGTGCGCCAACGTGTAGCTGGTCGGCAGCAAGCTGAAGCTCCAGACCTTGGCAAAGGACAAGACGACAATGCCGATATGCGGCAAAAGACTCACGCCCAATGTGACAGCGATGATGAGCCAGACCAGCGCCAGCTTGGCGCCGCGTAGTTTCTCCATCGCCGCAGCCGGCCGCTGCACGGTGGCGTATTCGGCTAAGCCTAAATATTTGCGCGCCGCCAACAACGCCGCCAGCGATAGAACAACCAAGACCACACAGACGACGTAACCGTCGACGTCGTCCATGCCGATGGTCGTGATGCGCAAATAAGCCTGCGGCGCGAGCAGATTCTTGTAATTGAGCATCAGCGGCGTGCCAAGATCGTCGATGGCGCGAATAAACGTCAACAGCGAGCCGGCGATAAAGCCTGGCAGCATGAGCGGCAGCGTCACCCGGCGAAACAATCGCCAGCCGTGGCAGCCCAGGTTCTGCGCCATCTCTTCGAGCGACGCGTCGATGTTAGACAACGACACCAGTGTGTTGAGCATGATGAAGGGGAAAAAGTGCAGCGTCTGCACCAGCACCACGCCGGTCAACCCTTCCATGAAGGGAATCGAAAGATCGAACCATTCCATCAAGAGCAGATTCACCGCGCCGCTGCGGCCGAGGATCAATTGCAGCGCCACCGCGCCGACAAACGGCGGAATCACCAGCGGCAGCGTCGCCGCCGTTTGCAAGAGCAACTTGCCGCGAAACTCATAGCGCGCAACGATGTAAGCCAGCGGCACGCCGATCAACGCGCCGAAGAACACCACCAACAGACCGCTCCACAGCGTGTTCCACAGCGCTTCACGAAACAACGGCCGGCGAAAGAAGTTGGCGAAATGCACCAGCGTCAGATTGCCTTGGTCGTCCGACAGCGCAATCCACAGGACGCTCAAAACCGGATAGAGGATAAAAACGACGAGAACCGCCAGCAGCAACGCCATCACGCCGCCCTGCCAAAATCGACACGCTGGCGAACGCGGCTCCCGACTGACGCGATGGCTGGGATCATGTTTGGTGGCGACCTGATTAGACGTCAGGGCGATTCATGAATCGCCCCTACCGGACCATGGACAGCGCCTTTTCGGCCGATTCCTTCGCTTTTAGATAGTTGCCCTTGGCGAAGTTCTCCCACTCGGTTTCGATCTGCGCTTTCAGGCCCGACTTGGAACGGAAAGCGCCGGTCACTTCCTTATCGCCGGCGCGCTTGTCGTTGATCGGAATCTGTGTCGCCAGCTTTCTCGCCTCGGCGATCAAGTTTTTCGCTTGGGCGGCGTTGGCGCTCTTGCTTTTTGCCAACGCCTCCTCGGCCGTGTAGATGCTCTTCCATGCTTCGCGCAGCTCTTTGTGGCGAAAGGTGATGATGTGGTCGTAGAGCGAATTGACGACGTCGCGGCGGCCCGACGAAAGCTGATCGTTGAACTCTACGCCGCCCAATTTTTTCTTGAACGGATTGGGATAGTCCTTGGGCGCTTTAGCGTACAGATCCGGGATGACCGGCAGACGAGCGATCTCAGGCGAGAACAGCACGGTCTGCCCCGCTTCGCTCAGCAGATAGTTAACGAAAGCCCGCGCTTCCTGCGGATTGGGCCCGCCCTTGACGATACCGACGCTAGCCGGAACCACCGAAGTCAACGAAGGATAAGCGAACTCCACCGGCTGGCCGCTGGCGATGGCGGATAGACCAAAGAAATCGATCACCACACCGATGCCATATTGCCCGCTGATCACCGCTTCGGGCACACCGAAGCTGCGCTCGGTTATCGTGCCCATGTTGCCGCCGGAGTTAAGCAAAAGCGCCCAGCCCTTTTCCCAGCCGTAGGCTTGCAAGATGGTCTCGACGGTCAGGTGGGTGGTGCCGCTGCGCGACGGCGCGCTAATGGCGATGTGATTGTAGTAGCGCGAGTGCGCCAAGTCGGTCCACTCTTTCGGCGCCGGCATTTTGTGTGCGCGCAGATAATTTTTGTTCCACATCAGGCCGTAGCCGCTGATGGCAAAGCCAAAATACTTGCCCTCGGGATCGTGAATCGGAAAATTGCCGATCTTGGCCGGAATGCGCGCCAGGATCTCCTTCGGCGGCGCATATTTTTCCAGGAGCCCATCGGAATCCAAAGTCTGAAACGCGTCGGGCGCGCTGACCCAGAAAATGTCCGCCTCCGGCTTGGCGCGGGTCTCACGCAGGTAAGTCACACCCGCGTTGGTCTGCTTGCTATTAATGACGACGGTTGTGCCCGGATGCTTCGCTTCGAACGCTTTCTTGTAGGTTTCAAAAAGCTCTTTGGGAAACGACGTGACGATGACCACGTCGCGCGCCGCCGCAGAATCGGCCATAGAACAAAACGCTGCCAGCAGAAAAACTAAAAGAAGCCGCTTCATAAAACCTCCGATGTTCACAACAGTCACCACGCGCAAAGGTTCGTGTCAAGAGTGAAACGTGACGGTTCCGTGAAAATCTGGATCGCGGCCGCTTGCGTCAGCAAGCCAATAGCTCTGGCCCAGCGCCATTTGGATTGACACGCAAGGCCCACGCGCCTAATCTGAGTCCACTGATATCAGGAGGCTAGACAATGAACGTTCTCATCACAGGAGCCGGCTTGATCGGCGCCCACGCAGCGCAGCAACTGGTCGACGCTGGCAACATAACGCTGTTCGATTTGTCGCCCAACCGCGACTACATCGCCAAAGTCGTCGGCCAGGGTAAAGCCGAAGTCGTCGCCGCCAACATGCTCGATCTGCCGGCGCTGCTCACCGCTTTGGGAAAATACAACATCGACACGATGGTCCACACCGCCGGCTTGATCGGCGGGCGAGTGCAAGAAAATTCTTACACCGGCGCGACCAACAATATAAACGGCACGATCAACGTGCTCGAAGCGGCGCGTCTGCGCAAGCTGCGCCGGGTCGTCTACGTCAGCACCTTCGGCGTTTACGAGCGCGGCAAAATCAACGATAGTGTTGTCAAAGAAACTCATCCCATTGGCGGACACAATTTGTACGCGACCACTAAAGTCTGCTCGGAACATTTGGTCCACGCCTACGCCAGCATGTACAATCTGGACACCATTATTATTCGCCCGGGCGGAGTTTTTGGCCGCGGCTTTTATGTCGGTGGATCAACCGTTGGCATGGTCATGCGCGACCTTGCCGTCAACATGATCAAAGGCCAGTCCATCACGATTGAGGCCAAAACCTACGGACCCAATGAATACGTTTACGGCAAGGACGTTGGCCAAGTGCTGGCTCTGGCATGCAAAGCCGAAAACCCCAAGCAGCGCATCTATAACGCCGGCACTGGCGTGGTAACCAATCACGAACAGTTAGCGCAGGCCGTCCGAGAAGTGCTGCCGACGCTCGATGTAAAAACCACCGGTGCCGCGAGCACCGATAGGAGCCGCAGCATTCCCATGGACATCGGCGTCACCAAAGCCGAGCTGGGCTACACGCCGCGGTTTCACTTGGCTGACGCGCTGCGGGACTATATGACTGAGCTGCGCATCGATGGCGTCGCATAGCCCTTGATCGCGTTGACAAGTTGAACGAAACTACCCCTCGATACGGCCCTTTGGGCCTACTCGGGGAATCGGAACCAGAAAACTCCGATGTCCCGAGTAGCGCGAAGCGCGTATCGAGGGAGCAAACACGTCAAGTCTAAAGTTACGACATTCCGCTTAAGGAGGGAATTATGATCATCGATTGGCATGCCCACCACACCGCTCCTGAGATCACCGAAAAGATCAACCAGCTCACCGGCAAAAAGCCGAACATCGATCCCTACGACTCCCCGGATCTTGGCAAACGCGTCAAAGAGATGGACGAAGTCGGCATCGACTTGCAGCTCGTCTGCCAGGGCGCCGGCGTCTACGCCGATCAATTGCCCGCCGACCAAGCGATGGAAGTCGCACGCGCGTCCAACGACGTACTTGCGAGCCGAGTCGGTCCGCACAAAGATCGCTTGGGCGGCATCATCGCGCTGTCGCTGAAAAACATCCCTGCGTCGGTAAACGAAATCGACCGCATGGCCAAGCAAGGTTTTCGCGCCGTGCTCATGTATCCCCACGTCGACGGTGAGATGCTGGTCGACACACCGGCGATGGAACCGCTCTATTCTAAGATCAACGAACTGAAACTGCCGATCTTTCTGCACGGCGCCGGGACGGCGCAGAGCCCATCGCTGAAAAAACTCGAAGACGGCGGCGCCGGCGTCGCCTACGCCGTGCTCTCCGACGGCGAAGTGGCGGAGTGCTGCCTGCGCATGATTGCCAGCGGCGTCTTCGACCGCCATCCCAATTTGAAGATCATCATTCGCAGCTCCGGCGGCGGCATCCCGCTGCTCATGCACCGCTTTTATTGGAAGCACAAAGGCCCGCAAGGCGAGCAGAAAAAATATTCAGAAATCTTTCTCGAACATTTCTTGATCGATTGCGCCGGCTCGGAATCTGTCACCCTGCAGTTCCTGATTCACAAAATGGGCGAGAAAAATATCGTCTTCGGCTCCGACTATTGCGGCGGCCTCGGCCCGCTGGCGCGCGGCTTAAACGGCCTCTCGGGATTGGCCAATCCGGAGCATTTTAAAAAGTTTACTGAGCGTAACTCTCGGGAGTTGCTGCGTCTGTAGCTGTTCGCCCTCGATACAGCCCTGCGGTCTTACTCGGGGAATCGGTGTTTAAGAAAACACCGGTCATCCTGAGTAGCCGCAGCGCGTATCGAAGGAAAGGATGGAACAGCTCGAATTATTTCTAACGATGGCTTCCCAATACGATCTAACCATCCTCGGCGGCGGCATTCTCGGTCTCGCCACCGGCATGAAGATTCTCGCGCGCCAGCCGCGCACGCGGCTGCTAATTTTGGAAAAAGAAGCTGGAATAGCGCGCCATCAGACCGGCCACAATAGCGGCGTCATTCACTCGGGATTGTATTATCGGCCGGGGTCAGCGAAAGCGCGCAATTGCGTCAGCGGGCGCAAAGAGTTGATCGCATTCCTGGAAGAACACAACATTCCTTTTGAGATCTGCGGCAAGGTTGTTGTCGCCACCAGCCAAGCGGAAATCCCGCGTTTGGAAGAGCTCCATAAGCGCAGCGCCGCCAACGGTTTGCAGGGCGTCGAAGTCATCGGCCCGGAGCGGTTGCGCGAAATCGAGCCGCACGCCACCGGCATCAAAGCTCTTTGGGTGCCGGAGACCGGCATCGTCGACTACATCAAAGTCTCCGAAGCCTACGCGAACAAAGTACGCAATGCCGGCGGCGACATCCGTCTGTCACATAAAGTGATCGGATTTCTGTCGCGCGACGGTGAGACCGTCGTGCAAACTTCCCAAGGCGATTACCGCACAAAGAACCTGATCAACTGCTGCGGCCTACAATCCGATATCATCGCCAAATTGGCGGGTGCCGAACACACGCCCGGCGAAGAAGAGCATAAGATCATCCCCTTCCGCGGCGAGTACTATAAAATCGCGCCGGAGAAGGAGTCGCTGGTGCGCAACTTGATTTATCCAGTTCCCGATCCGACTTTCCCATTTCTCGGCGTCCATTTTACGCGCATGGCGCGCGGCGGTGTCGAAGCCGGCCCCAACGCCGTGTTCGCCTACGCCCGCGAAGGTTATCGCCACACCGATATCAATATCGCTGACGTCATGCGCACGGTGACGTTCAAAGGCTTCTGGGCCATGACCGGAAAATATTGGCAGACCGGCTTCGGCGAGCTCTACCGCTCGCTCAGCAAAGCAGCCTTCGTGCGCGCCTTGCAAAAGCTCCTGCCGGAAATCCAATCCAACGATCTCGCCCCCGGTGGCTCCGGCGTGCGCGCGCAAGCCGTCTCCGCCAGCGGCGGACTGGTGGACGACTTCGTCATCAAGGCCAGCAAAAACGCCATCCACATCCTTAACGCCCCATCCCCCGGCGCCACCGCGTCGCTAGCGATCGGCCAGCAGATCTGCGAAATGGCTGAGAAGAATTTCGGGCTGAGCGCTTAGTAGGACCTGGGAAAAGTCTCGCGCAGAGTCGCTGAGAGCGCAGAGGAAAAAATTTTCCGAACTTTGCGTCCTTTGCCGTTTTGCGCGAGAATTTGTTCTAATTCCCCGGCTTGAACACTTCCCGAAACGTCGCCACGTGTTTGTCGAATTCTTCGATCGCCTGCGGCTCGAAGGGAATCTGCTTGTAAGGCTTAAGATAAGGCGCCGTAACGTCAGGGCGGGTCGGAATACGCCGGCTGGCGCGGATGGTTTCCATGCCGGCGCGCGATAAGAGAAAATCGTAGAACAGCGCGGAGGTGTCAGGATTGCTGCCGGCGCTGGTGATCGCGGCGCCGACTTTGGAGATCCGTATCCCTCACCAAGCAACCCATCGGGTCAAAATTCTTTAGCGGCTTTGCCCATACGAGTCAATCAACGGGACGGAAACTTGATTTCCCGAGCACGCTCCCATATCGTGGCGGCACATTTTTGGAGGAAAGTTTTCATGCTCGTAGAATACCAAGGCAAACGACCGACCGTATCGCCTAAGGCCTTCATCGCGCCAACTGCAGTGTTGATCGGCGACGTGCGCGTCGGCGACGATTCCAGTGTCTGGTGGGGCGCGGTGCTGCGCGCCGATATGGGCGGCTATCCGATTCTCGTCGGCGCCCGCACCAGCATTCAGGATAACTGCGTTATCCATTCCGGCGAACAGACCACCATCGTCGGCGACGAGTGCACCATCGGCCATGGCGCGATTATGGAAGGCTGCGACATCAAACGCGGGGTCATTGTCGGCATGAACTGCACAATTTTAGAAGACACGGAAATTGGCGAAGGTTCGCTGATCGCCGCCGGCAGCGTAGTCGTGCCGCACACAAAAATCCCCGCCCATGTCCTGGCCGCCGGCAGCCCAGCGCAGGTAAAAAAAGAAATCGCCGGTGACGCGCGCAAATGGATCGACATGGCGCCGTCAGCCTATGTCGGCTTGACGCAAAGCTACCTCGGCGGCAACTATAAAGTTATCGGTTAAGATCATGCTTCGTGCTCGTGGCTCGTGATCGTAGGAGCATAAGAGATGAGAATCATTCTAATCGGCCAGGCGGCCTTTGCGGAAAAAACTTTGGAAAAAATTCTCAGCAAAGGCGATGAAGTCGTCGCGGTCTACTGCCCGCTCGATCCGCCCAGCGGCAAGTTCGATCCGGTCAAGCAAAAGGCTTTGTCGCTTGGCATTGCGGTGCGTCAACACAAAAATCTCAAAGGCCCGGAGGTGCGCGAGGAGTTTATCGGCTACAATGCCGACCTCGCTGTTCTCGCCTTCGTCACCCAAATCGTCCCCGAGCAAGTCTTTACCGTGCCCAAACTCGGCAGCATCTGTTTCCACCCGTCGATCTTACCCAAGTATCGCGGCGCCAGCGCGCTCAATTGGGCGATCATGAAAGGCGAAACGATCACCGGCCTCACCTACTTCTGGGTCGATCCCGGCATCGACACGGGTCCAATCCTTTTGCAAAAAACCGTCACCATCGAGCCCGACGACACCACCGGTTCGCTCTACTTCAACAAGATTTTCCCGCTCGGCGTCGAAGCCATCGGCGAGTGCCTCGACTTGATCAAATCCGGCAACCCGCCGCGCGTCGTGCAAGACGAATCGAAGGCCAACTACGATCCGATCTGTCGCGACGAGCACGCCAAGATCGATTGGTCCAAACCGGCGCAGGAAGTCTACAACATGATCCGCGGCTGCGATCCGCAGCCGGGCGCGCATGCGACGTTCAACGGCAAGATGGTGCGCCTGTTCGAGGCGCGTATGCAGCTTGGCAACAGCTCAACGCCTGCAGGACAAGTTACCAATATCGGCGCCGAAGAAATTGCCATCGCGCTCAACGGTGGGACGCTCACGGCAAAGAAGGCCCGAGGTGAAGCGGCCAAGGTTAGCGGTGCCGAGGTTGCCAAGCAGCTCAGTTTGAAAGTCGGCGACCGTTTGGGCTAAGCCCGACACAGCGATCGACGACAAATTTCTTCTGGAGGACTGCCCATGAGGCGTGCTTCTCTTCCAATTTTTGCTTATTGCATGACGCTGTTGTTAACCGCAGGTCACGCGTACGGCCAAGCGCCAACCAAGCTCAACGCCGGCTACGCCTCGATCAGCTCGGCGCACCTGCCGATCTGGGTGGCCAAGGACATGGGCCTGTTCGCCAAGAACGGCCTCGATCCGCAGATTGTCATGCTCACCGGCAACACGCCGATCATGGCGCTGGTGGCCGGCGACACACCGATCTCGCAGATTGCCGGCATCGGCATCATCAATAGCGCTCTCGGCGGTTCGGACACCGCGATGGTCGCCGGCGGCACGGTCACGCTCGATTGGTGGCTGATGAGCCGGCCCGACATCAAAACTGCCGCGCAGCTCAAAGGCGGCGCGGTGGCGATCAGCAGCTTCGGCACGGCGAGCGAATTCGTCGCGCGCTTTGCGCTGCAAAGTATCGGCTTGAACCCCGATAAAGATATTTCGTTTGTCCAGCTTGGCAACCCGACTACGCGCCAAGCCGGCTTGGAGACCAACCGCGTGCAAGCCACCGTGCACGTGCCGCCGAGCACCTTTGCGGCGCAGAAAAAAGGCTTTCATGTGTTGGCGGACGTTGCGGCTCTAGGCCTGCCTTACCAACACACCGGTGTGGCGACGACGAGAAAGTTTATTCGCGAGCGTCCCGAAGTCGTGCGCGCCTACATTCGCGCCCATGTCGAAGCGGTGCATCGCCTGAAAACCGACCGCGAAGGCGGCATCCGCGTGTTGGCCAAGTACATGGGTGGTTTGAAAGACCGAGAGGTCTTGGAGAAGACTTACGATCGCGCGGTGGCGGAAAATATTCTGCCGCGCAAGCAGTATCCGACCCTGGACGGCATCAAGATGATTCTCGATTCCATCGCCGACAAAGAACCCAAGGCGAAAACGGCCAAACCGCAGGACTTCGCCGAGATGCGTTTCATCAAAGAACTGGACGACAGCGGTTTTATCGATAAGCTCTACGCCTCTAAGTAAGCGTCTCCACCATCGCGCACCATCGACCCCAACGAAGGAGATCGCATGTTTCCCTACCGCGATGAAAACGAAACCCAACGCCCGGCGATCGTCACCGGCGCCATCATCGGCTTGAATGTCCTAAGCTGGCTGGCAGTCCAAGGCGCTGGCAGCGATTTGCCATTGGCGACGTCCATATGCAACCTCGGCCTCATTCCCGGCGAGCTCACCGGCGCGCTTCCCGCCGGCACGCGCATGCCACTCGGTCCCGGCTTGGTTTGCGAGACCGATCCCGGACGGCAGATGTCGCATTTGATCACTTCGATGTTTCTGCATGGCGGCTGGATGCATCTCCTCGGCAACATGTGGTTCCTCTGGATTTTTGGCAACAACGTGGAAGATTCCATGGGCCGGCTGCGCTTCGTGATTTTCTATTTGGTCACCGGCCTCGCCGCGGCGCTCGGCCAAGTCCTTACCAATCCCGCATCGGGCATTCCCATGGTCGGCGCGTCCGGCGCCATCAGCGGTGTCATGGGCGCCTATCTGATTCTCTACCCGCGTGTGAAAGTCTATGCCATCGTGCCGATTGTTATTTTTATCACGTCCATCGCCCTGCCCGCGTGGGTCATGCTGGGCTATTGGTTCCTAATCCAAACCGTCAGCGGATTTTTCTCTCAAGGTGAAGCGGGGGGCACCGCCTTTTGGGCCCATGTCGGCGGCTTCGTCGCCGGCGTCGTGTTGATCAAACTTTTTGCCCGCGAAGACTATGTCGAAGCGCATCGTTCGACGCACTGGCGGCCGCAGCGCGTGGTAGGTGAACGGTAGCGGCGATTGATGAATCGCCCTATAACAACGCGCGCAGCACCTGTTCGACACGAGCTTCGGGTCTAAGCTCGATTGTTGCGAGATGGATCTCCGCCGCCTCCGGAGCTTCGTAAGCGCTGTCAATGCCGGTGAAATTTTTTAGCTCGCCGCGCCGCGCTTTGGCATACAACCCTTTGACATCGCGCCGCTCGCACTCTTCGAGAGGCGTATCGACGAACACTTCGACAAACTCGCCCGCCTCGAAAAGATTGCGCGCCATTTGCCGCTCGGCACGAAACGGCGAGATGAACGCGACGATCACCAATAGCCCGGCATCCACCATCAACTTCGCAACTTCGGCCACTCGGCGAATGTTCTCGACTCGATCAGCTTCGGTAAATCCCAAATCACGATTGAGCCCATGGCGCACGTTGTCGCCGTCGAGAATGTAAGTATGCTTGCCTTCGGCGTGGAGCCGCTTCTCAAGTAAGTTGGCGATGGTCGATTTGCCGGAGCCGGAAAGCCCGGTGAACCATAGGCAGCGCGGCTGTTGATTTTTGAGCCCAGCGCGCGCGTTCTTGCTCAGTTCAATGGCTTGCCAATGCACGTTGACCGCGCGCCGCAAAGCGAAGTGAATCATGCCCGCACCGACGGTCTCGTTGGTCAGCTTATCGATGACGATAAAGGCGCCCAGCCGCCGGTTCTCGTTATAGGGTGCAAACGGCACGAGGCGATCGAAGCTGATGGTCACTCGGCCGATTTCATTCAAGCTCAAGCTCTTCGCGGCGAGATGGGCACCGCTATTGATGTCAACGCGATGCTTGATATGCGTCACCACCAGGCTCGCTGCTTTCGCGTGAATCAGCGCCGCATACGAGCGTCCCGGCAAGAGCGCGTGCTCGCTCATCCAGATTAGGTCGGCTTCGAACTGATTGGCCGCTTCGACAGGATGCGAATTGATGGCAATGACATCGCCGCGGCTGGCATCGACTTCATCCTCCAGCACCAAGGTTACCGCTGCGCCGGCATTTGCCTTCGCGATGGCACCGCCCCAAACCGAGATCTCTTTGATCCGGCTGGTGGCTCCCGATGGACTGATACGCACCACGTCGCCCGGCTTTACCGTGCCGCTGGCGACGCGACCGGCAAAGCCGCGGAAGTCGAGATTAGGCCGGTTAACCCATTGCACCGGCATGGCAAACGGTAGCCCCGCTTCGCGGTCTTGCACCGCGACCGATTCCAACCACTCAAGCAAACTCTGGCCGCGATACCACAAGATCGTATTTTGATCGCGCTCGACGACGTTATGACCTTCCAGGGCTGATATGGGAATGGTCGTGATGCTCTCGAAATTTAATTCCTCGGCAAATCGCAGGTACGCACGTTTGATGTCATCGAAACGCGTTTGCGACCAGCCCGCGAGGTCCATCTTGTTCACCGCCAGCACGACGTGGCGGATCCCCAACATAGAGACGATCCGACTGTGGCGTTTGGTTTGAACCAGCACCCCCTTGCGCGCGTCGATCAACAGCACCGCCGCCTGCGCCGTCGATGCGCCAGTGGCCATATTGCGGGTGTATTGCTCGTGGCCCGGTGTGTCGGCGACGATGAAGCGCCGTTCGGGTGTGGCAAAGAAACGGTAGGCGACGTCGATGGTAATCCCCTGCTCGCGCTCGGCCTGCAGGCCGTCAACCAGCAGCGCGAAATCCAACCGCTCGCCTTGGGTGCCAAACTTTTTCGAGTCTGCTTTGAGGGCCTCGAGCTGATCCTCGAAAATCAGTTTAGTCTCATAAAGCAAGCGGCCAATCAACGTCGATTTGCCATCATCGACACTGCCGCAAGTGATGAAGCGCAACGTATCCATCAGAAGTAACCTTCCTGCTTTTTGCGCTCCATCGATCCGGCACCGTCGTGATCGATGATCCGTCCTTGTCGCTCCGAAGTCGTCGCGCCCAGGGTTTCAGCAACGATTTCATCCAACGTCGTCGCGTTGCTCTCGACTGCCGCGGTCAGCGGATAACAACCCAAAGTGCGGAAACGCACGCTGATCATTTGCGGTTTTTCGCCTGGCTCCAGGGGCAAGCGCCGATCATCCACCATGATCAACTGGCCATAGCGCTGTACCACCGGCCGCTCCTTGGCAAAGTACAACGGAACGATGGGGATACTCTCTTGGCGGATGTAGGCCCAGATATCCGCCTCGGTCCAATTGGAAAGCGGAAAGACTCGAATGGTCTCGCCGGGGTTGATGCGCGTGTTGTAAAGATTCCACAGCTCAGGCCGCTGCGCTTTCGGCTCCCAGCGATGGCCTGGGGCACGGAAAGAGAATATTCGTTCCTTGGCGCGCGATTTCTCTTCGTCGCGCCGCGCGCCGCCGAACGCCACGTCGAAGCCGTGCATGTCGAGCGCCTGCTTCAACGCCTCGGTTTTCATGACGTCGGTGTGATAGGCCGAGCCATGTGTGATTGGGCCGATGCCCTCCGCGGCGCCGCGCGGGTTGGTGTGGGTCAACAGCGTAACGCCAACGCTCGCCGCCGTGCGGTCACGAAAGGCGATCATCTCGCGAAACTTCCAGCCCGTATCGATGTGCAGCAGCGGAAATGGAATCGGCCCCGGATAGAACGCCTTCTGCGCCAGGCGCAGCATGACCGAGGAGTCCTTGCCGATCGAATACAACATCACCGGCTTGGCCGCCGTCGCCGCCACTTCGCGGATAATCTCGATCGCTTCAGCTTCGATTTCGTTTAGGAATGCGTCTTCGCCCATTGGGATTATCTTCATGATCTGACCTTCAGATTTGTTTGAATTCTAATATCCCACTAGGCCTGATATGGCTAGCCGGCTATTTTAAAGATTGCGTAAACCAACTGGTGCTTCCGCCGTCTAACTGGACATTGGACACACAGAGTCCCTTAATGTACAAAAATTAGATAAATCGGGCCTTAAGGTGCAAGATAGGCTTGCAACTGCTCACTCGTGGCAATACCTACAGGTGAGGAAGGCGCCAAAAAAAGACCTCAAACAGAAGGAGCAATTTGATGGTTAAGAGAATTCTCGCAGTTGCCATTGTGGCAGCTTTTATCGGGCCAGGTTTAGCGCTGGCGGCCGAGTCGACCAAGCGCATCGACAAGCGCCAGGAAAATCAGGATAAGCGCATCGACAAAGGCGTCGAGACCGGCAAATTCACCGAGAAAGAAGCGCTCCGGTTAGAAAAAGGCCAGGAGCATGTACAGAACCTGGAAGACAAAGCAGTGGCCGACGGCAAAGTCACCAAGCGTGAGAAAGCCCGCATCGAGCACGCCCAGGACAAACAAAGCCGCAAGATCGCGCGTAAAAAACACAACCTCAAGGTCGACGCAACGAAGTAAACTTTGCCCCTCGTATTTTACGACCCGGCCGTCCTGCGCCTCAAAGATTCGTAGGGCGGCCGTTTCATTTCCGCCGCACTTTCCTATCTCCCGCAGAACTTCGTCGACCAGCGTCGTTCCGCGATGTTTGCCATCTCGAACTCGCCTTTGATGTCGCTCGATTCCTTTTCCAACGATCCGGCGCCGCCCGCTTCGGGTTGAATCCGCGCGTCGCGGCTATGTTCGGCTCTTTGGTCGCCAACGCGAAAAACCGCGCCACCGTGCTCGACGCCGCAGCGCGCACCGGCGGCTGGCGCATGGCCGCGCGCAGCGTCGACCCAGGGTTGATTTTGAAATCCAAAACGACCACAAAGGAAGCCATTGCCACTTGCTGCGATGTCCTTATGTCGACCCAACTATTCCCTGCTAAACGCACCACGCCGCTGCCGGGCGGCTACATGGGCAAGATCCTGCGCGTCGATCTCAGCAGCGGCAAGCTCACCGATGAGAACCTTCTGGAAGAACCGATTCTGAAAAAATTCATCGGCGGCCAGGCGCTGGCGCTCTATATCTTAATGAACGAGCTGCCGCTCAACGCCACACCGTTTGGGCCGGAGAACAAAGTCGTCATGATGACCGGCCCGCTTACCGGTAACGGCTTCACGCCCGGCGGCACGAAGATGACCGCCGTGTATCTAAGTCCATTGACGGAACGAACGCTGGGCCGCGGCGCCACCAGCGGCTACTGGGCGACCTATCTCAAAGCCGCTGGCTACGACGGCATCATCGTGGAGGGCGTGTCACCAAAGCCAGTCTATCTCTACATCAAAGACGGCAAAGCCGAGCTGCGCGATGGCGCCCAGGTCTGGGGCCTTGGCACGAGAGAAACAGAAGACCGCCTGCGCGAGATCGTCAGTAACCGCGACGCCCGCGTGCTCTGCATCGGCCCGGCGGGAGAGAATTTGAATCGCGGCGCCATGCTTGCCAACGACTACAACCATTTCGCCGCCCACAGCGGCGGCGCCATCCTGGGCTCGAAGAAACTCAAGGCGATCGTCGTCAGCGGCAGGCTGCGGCCGAGCCACCGAAACAAAGAAAAACTCGCCGACGCCGGTGCGCGCTGGCGCGGCGTCTTGCAACAACACGACGTCAAGAAAAAGAAAACCAAGTGCGGCCACGGCGACGCCTGGGGCGCGTTGAATAACTTGAACTGGCGCAGCACCGACATTCAACCGGCGCATATCGCCGGCTTCGGCGACAACGACGTCGTGCTGCGCCCCTGCTTTCAGTGCGCCCGCATGTGTCCGTGGGACGCCAAACTGGGCAGCGGCGAGTTCAAAGGCACCGTCGTGCACTTCAACGCCGGCGGTGAGTGGCTCGATACGTTTTTCAATCTCGGCATCAAAGGCAACGCGGTTCTTTACCTCGCCGAGAAAATTAATAATCTCGGCATCGAGTGCAGCCATTTCTCCTGCGGTGCCGGCGTCGCCTTCGAAGCCTGGGAGAAAGGCTTGCTCGGACCTGATCGCACCAATGGCTTGAAGCTCGAATGGGGCAACGTCGAAGCGGTCGATAAATTGCTCGACATGGCCGCGCGCCGCGAAGGTTGGCTCGGCAACCTGCTCGCCGAAGGTCCGAAACAACTCGCCGAAGCGCTCGGCGGCGACGCGCCCAAATGGGCGGTGCATACCAAAGGCGGCACGCCGGCGATGCACGAGTGGCGCCCTCTGCTTGGTCAAATGTTAAGGGAATTGGTCTCCAGCGGCGGCATGAAGCCGCAGGGCGGTGGCTCGAAAAATCCACCGCCCGATCTGCGCGAGAACGAAAAATGGGGACCGCTAGAAATGGACAACCCCGAAGGTTGGGTTTGGTCCCACGTGCTGTCGGAACAGTACCGCCAATTCACCGGCATCTTCGGCGGCTGCTGGTTTGCGCAGGAGGCGCACAGGAAAGACGGCCTGAACTCCATCGTCGATGCCTTTAACGCCATCACCGGCTGGAACTTCTCGATGGAGGAAGCCCTCGCCGCCGGCCACCGCAGCATGATCCTGCAAAGCCTCTTCGGCACCCAACGCGGCTGGATCGCTGACTTCGACTGGCAAGACGTCGGCCCAAGATTTCTGGAGCCGATTCAGGACGGCAAATACAAAGGTTTCACCATCGCCAAATGGCTGCCGGATATGATTTGGGATTACTACAAAATGTCGGGACGGCATGAGCGGACGGGAAGGCCGTTCAAGGAAACATTGGAAAGACTGGAACTGCAAGAATTTTTGCCGTGGAGCCAAGAGGCGGCGCAGCTCTAGTTGGGGAACCAAACCATGCTATTCAGGGCTCAATTTCCGGACTGAACCTCATTTGTTGTCACGGCAACGCCTCCAACAATCGGCTCTGCCCTTTCAATGGATTTTTGATCCGCAAGAGTTTCTGCACCATCCACAAGCGCGCTGCCACGGGATGTACCACCGGCACACCCAGATCGTTTTCCGCCGTCGTAATGTCTTTGATGCCCCACGCGCCAGAACCCAGCAAATAAATTCCCTGCGCCGTCGGGTGCTTGTTGAACGATGCCTTGAGATGCCGGTAGATCGTTTCGGTGGAGATCGCGTCGGCTTCATCCGGCGACGTGTCCATGCCTTCCATGCCGAGCACTTCAAAGCCGCAGTCGGTGAAATAGCGGGTAAAAACGTCGTTCATCTTCTGATCGCGATAGTACGTGCAGCCGACAAATTTCTTGATGCCTAACGCGCGCAACGCCTCGGCCTGTGACATACCGGAGGTGAAGATCGGCACTTTATATTTCTTCTCCCAAGCACCAACGATCTCACGCTCGGCTTTGTGGCCGCGCACCATGAACGGCGGTCCGCCCTCCGGATGCATGATATCGACGCCGATCCGCGCCAGCTCGGCAATTTTCGCGTGGTAGTTCTCCATCGACTCTAGATAACCGCGCTCCGAGTGCTCCTTGACGCCGGCATACATCGGAATGCAACCGACGCCCTCCGGCAGCAGCCGAATGAACTCCACCAGCGAGCCTGAACCATAGGTTGGCTTAACTACTCCAACGATGCCGCGCCATGTTCCTGAAGCCATAACCGTTCTCCTTCCGAATTCTCAAATCCGGGCAGATTCATGCTATTCAATATCGCCTAGAAAACACAAGCGCGGCAAACCAGAACCGGTCCGAAATTTTCAACTTTCCATTTTTAATTTTCAATTCACAGTGGTACATCCACGCTGAACGTAGATCGGAAAGGACCCGCATGGCGACCAAACCGACGGAAACTTTGACTCAAGAATACGGCAACCTCGTGCCCACCGGCCGTCTGCTCGACGGCAAACCGCGCAGCATTCTCTTCGACGCGACTAAATGCATCGGCTGCCGCCACTGCGTGCAGGCCTGCAAGGACTGGAACGAGCACGAGCGCACCAGTCTGTACGAATTGTCGAGCACCAACTGGATCACCATGGAGCCACCAGTGCTCGAAGGCATGGCGCCGATCTGGGCGAGAAATAGCTGCATGCACTGCAACTTCGCCGCCTGCGCCGCGGTCTGCCCGGTGGAAGCGATCACGAAATACGAAGAAGGCCCCGTGGTCATCAACAAGGATGTCTGCATCGGCTGCGAATACTGCATTCACGCCTGCCCCTGGGAAGTGATCGCCAAAAACGACATCACCGGCAAAGCCAGCAAGTGCACCATGTGCAGCGACCGCATCAGCGAAGATAAGCAGCCGTTTTGCGTGCAAGCCTGCCCTGCCGACGCCCTCGCTTTCGGCCTCACGGAAGAAATCGCCGACAAAGCTGCTAAACAAGCCCAAGCGGTGGGCGGCTATACCTACGGTGACAAGGAAGCCGGCGGCGGCAGCGTCATCTATGTGTTGAAAGAAGGCAAAGAAAAATACGGTGTGCGCAACATCGGCGCCGAGAAATTTCCCAAGCACAAAATCCCATTGGGTTTGATGCTGAAAGACCTATTCACGCCACGCTGTGGCATCGCCGGAAAGATGCGCGCGCTCTGGCTGGCGATCACCCATCCGGGGCGACTGGTGTACCGGTATTTTTCGTGAGCGGCTGCCCATTGAGCACCCCTTAACCGCCCGCAATCCGGATCGGCATTGCGCAGCTTCTTTCGTTTGCGCTTCTGGTTCTTTGGACTTGACGGAGTTGACTAACTCTGCGGAACTTTGGTTGTTTGATCAAAACGTTTCTTGACGCGAACGAATCCAGCAGGCAAGCGTAGCGCTTTAAGGAAACACAAGTGGCAGAGGGTAGAGCCTCACGCCGATTTCCGCCGTCGCTGCGCCGGCACAAAACGCATTTCAACGCGCTGCTTCAGCGCGGCCGCAATGCGGTTCAGCATCGCTAGCGAGTGCCCTTCATAATTTGCGTCTTCGAGGCGGCAGATCACCCATGCGCTGGTGCCGATCAGCTTTACCAGTTGACGTTGAGTCAAGCCATGGGCAATTCTTAGAGCTGTCAACTTGCGAGCGACCTGATCCTCCGCGCGTGCTTTTTCCAGATCGGCGAGACGGTGCGGTTTGCCCGCGTAATAGCGACGGTAAAGAATATCGACCGCGTCTATGGTTTCGTGTCTTTTTGCTTGTGCCATGACTTTTACTCCTTGAATGTATGTCGTTCGGGATTGCGTTCGAACTGCCCTTTTCTTTGGATCGCGAGCTCGATGTCGCGCTTTGGGACTTCGCTTTCCTTTACCAATCGTCTTGATAGAAAACGACAGGCGTTTCCGGCATAACCTTTGAACCTATGTGCGTATTATTGCGAACATGCGTCAACACGGCCTGCCATCCATTTCCCAGCCCCTTTCCTTCAATCCCTCTCGGCGCCGATGCTGCGGATGTGCGGGCTCTTGAGTCCGCGGCCACTCGCAGCAGGTGTCTCTCTCGGTGGTTCGCGATGGCTACGAGGACGAACGCAGGGCTATGAATCGCGACTCGTGCTGGTGCGAACAGATCAATATGTGGCGCGGTGCGGCTCGGCAAACCCTGCCGACTCCGCCGTGGCGATCGCGCGGGCGAGAGCGCACCCGTAGCAGCGTCTGCGACCACCTTATCGACCCTTTTTTCCCTTGACTACCGCGAACAGGCAATGAAAGAATGCCGACGCTGGCGCAAAGAGCCGGCAAATTATCTTCTTACGAGCTGAGGAGCGGATATGAGCGACAACATGCGCGGCGCGGCCGCGATCGTCGGAATTGGTGAGCTAAAGCCAGAGCGCACGCGGCCGGGCCGCGATGCGATGAGCTTGCTGGCCGAGGCGGCGTATCTGGCGATTCAAGATGCTGGGCTGATGAAAGCCGACATCGACGGGATGATCCTGGAAGAGGGCATGACGCCCACCGGCAGCGGCTACAACACAAAGATGGCCGAATACATGGGCATCTTCCCAACCTTCGCCACCGGCTGCGATGCCCAAGGCGCGGCGGGCGTCACGATGGCGCTGCAGGCGGCGGCCTACATCAACGCCGGCTTGTGTGACTATGTGCTCTGCGGCATGAGTGCGGCGATCGACGGCTCGCGGCCGCGACGCCCAGCCGGGCCAGGTGGCACCGACACGGCTACCTCTGAGTTCGCCGTACCCTTCGGCCCAACCGTGGGGGCCAATGGCTGGTACGCCATGATCGCCAAGCGCTACGAGAAGCTGTACGGCGCTACCGTCGAGAAGCGCGCCAAGATCAGCGTCGACCTGCGCTACAACGCCAACCACAATCCGATGGCCATCTGGCACGACACTCCGATCACCGTCGATGACGTGATTAAGTCGCGCATCGTCGCCGATCCGCTGCATCTCTTGGAATGCGTCATGCCCTGCGCCGGGGCGTGCGCGTTCGTCGTGACCCGGGCGGACATCGCGCGCGGTATGCGCCATAAGCCAGCCTACGTGCTCGGCGGCGCCAACGGCGTGTCGCGCGGCAACTTGACGCACGTCGGTGAGATCACCATTTCTCCAGTGGGCCGGGCCGCGCGCAGAGCGTTCGCCATGGCGGGCTACGGCCCGTCCGATGTCCAGGTCATGGAGATTTACGACTCATTCACCATCACCGTGATGTGTGAGCTGGAAGAGTCCGGCTTCTGCCCGAAGGGCACCGCTGCCGACTGGGTGCAGGAGCATGATTTGACCTTTAAAGGCGATAAGCCACTGAACACGCACGGCGGTCAGCTTTCCTATGGCCAGGCGTCAACCGCGGGGGGTTGTGCCCAAGTCACCGAGGCGGTGCGCCAGATCCGTCGCGACGCCGGCGCGCACCAGGTGCCGGGTCCCACCGATTTGATCTACGTGACCGGCTCCGGCGGCACCTTCTCCCAGCAGTCGGCGCTATTGCTCGCGAGCGACGCGGCACTGTAGTGCCCGCTGGCGAAGCGTCCGTAAACCTGAAAAGCCCCTAACCAAGGAGTCACCGAGATGGCCACTACGAGCGAATACAAAAAGCCTCTTCCTACACCATCCCATGTCAGCCAGCCATTCTGGAATGCCGCCAAGGAGCATCGCCTCACCTACCAACGCTGCAGCGCATGTGGGACGCGCGTGTTCTACCCGCGCGACATCTGCCCTGGGCCTGAGTGTTTCGGTGTCGGCACGCTGGAGTGGGTCGAGTCTACCGGGAAGGGTTGGATCTACGCTTGCTCGATCTCCTACCAGCCGGCCCACCCGTCGTTCGCCGGCGACGTGCCCTACGTGCTCGCCATCGTCGAGCTGGACGAGGGCGTGCGCATGCACACCAACGTGGTCGGCATCGATCCGAAAGAAGTCAAGATCGGCATGCGCGTTGAAGTCGCCTGGGACGACGTCACGCCCGAGATCAGCCTACCGAAGTTCCGCCCGATTCAGAAGTAATAGCCCGTGAGCAGCGTAAAAAAAGAAAGCCCCGGAATCCTGGGGCTTTCTTTTTTTGTACCGCGGAGTACATGCCAGGCTTTGCTTATTTGATATTCGTGTCGCCTCCTATCCAACAAGCAAACAATTAAAGCCTGGCGCCATTTCTGGCACAAGCGGTTCCAGTAGTTCCATCGCTACGCTCATTCCAATCGTTTCGGTGATGAGGAAATCCCGTGCGTGCATGATCTGGGAAAAAACCGTCGCTCGTTTTCGCGGGCAGAAGGCGTTCTGATCTCTTCGTGGAGTTTGACAAAGAGAAGGTTCGAAGAATAGAACTCAGCGCATCCTGCGGGAGGGCAAATGAAATTCAAAACCTGTCTGCTTGTGGGAGGCATTCTTCTGACTCTTTTGCTTGGCCGCGACGTCCGTGGCCAGGCACCTTTCTACCAAGGTAAAACGATCACTCTGATCCAAGGCGGGGAAGCTGGAGGAACGGGGGACATGCGCGTCAAGGCGGTAGTCCCCTTTTTGCGCAAGCACATTCCCGGCAACCCGAACATCTTGTTGGAGTACATGCCAGGGGCCGGCGGGCGCAAAGCGGGCAACTATCTTTTCGCTTCGGCCCGCCCGGACGGTCTCACCGTCGCCAACGTGGGAGGCATCGTCACTAGTGCCGTCCTGGGGCAGACTGGGGTGCAGTACGATCTCGACAAGTTCATCTACTTGGGCGCCTCCAACGCCTCAAGCCATTACGTTTTCGTGACCCGCGGCGAACTTGGCCTCAACTCAATAGAGAAACTGCGCGCCCACGCAGTAGGCCATTTCGTTTACATAACCGGTCGGTTCTTTGCCTGGCTCATCGGGCTCAAGGACCCACGATTCGTGACCGGCTGCTCCGGAGTAGAACTCGACGTGAATCTGCAGCGCGGAGAGATTGACTCGCGCGCTAACATCGCCGATACGGTGCTGCAGCGAAATGCCGAGCTACTGACCAAGGGCCAGGTTCACGTCCACGCCATTCTCGAAATTCCCAAGGGGGATAAGCACCCCCACCCCCGCTTCGCGTCGCTGCCAGAGGTCGAGAGATTTGCCCGGAGCGACAAGGAGAGCAAAGCACTGGCAATGTTTCGCGCCTTTCGCCTGGTAGGCACACCGTACATTCTCCCGCCGGGCACACCCCAGGAGAGGGCGGAGACTTTGCGGGAGGCGTTTCGCAAGACACTTCGAGATCCGGAGTTCCACAAGGAGTACAAGAAGCTAACGGGTGACGACGCTGCACCGCTTCTACCTGAGGGAATGGAAACGGCCATCAGGGAGTTGCCGCGGGAGCGCGAGATTGCGGAGCTGTTTCAAAAAATCGCCGGCCCGGACGCGCTTCCACCGCGGTAAGAGAGCTGGGTGAAGAGACGCTTGCGTGAGGCAGCTGAGATCCAGCCTTGTAATCTTGCTTAGACTACGGAAAAGGAGTCGCCTCTCCCGAGGGGAACCCCAACCGGGACGTACTTACGGAGTTGACTACGCGGAACGCTGGTTGTTGGTTACGGACTAGGGTCAGCGAAGGGTTAATTTTTTAAGTCCTGACTTTATAGTCTCAACCCGCCGCCGCGAGATTTTTCCGCCGTTGCACGAGAGGTTGTTGAACAACTTTTCGATGGCCCTTCCGAATTGTGCGGACGGTGTCCGCACTTTCTCCTCGACTGCGATCAATGCTGCCAGATGCGTAAACGCGAGGCGGGACACAAGCGTTTAGAATCCGCAGGCGATTTGCGATTACGTGATTTGACCGGGTCAAGGCGCACGGCGGGCTAGGAAATGTGGCAGTCAGTGACTGCCACATTCCAGGGTAGGTAAGATGCTGCCAAGTGAGCCTACTTGGAAACATTCGACCAAATCCTTGGCTGTGAAATTGTGCAACCGTGGTTGCACTTTTGAAGTCGAAATAACTTGTGCCGCAGACTGCGGCACAATTGCATCGGGAGAAACTTCGCCATCCGACGCCGGAGAAATTCTGATGAATACCTTTCTCACTTCATCTCCAACCGCACCCCGGTCTTCTTCGAAATATCCAGCAAATCATCCACCACCGGCTTCAAGAGTGGTATCCCTTCCTTGCTGCGGATCGCTTCGGCTTCTCGTTCCGGATCGCCGGGGATGAGCGGGCCGCTTGTTCCTGGCGCGGGCTTCGTCTTTCTAAAAACCTGAATCCAGTCATCGATCTGTCGTTTGAATTCGTCTTTATCGATGAAGCCGTCGATCTCCATCGCGCCGAAGAAGTGGCCGATGCCTTTGCCGACGCTGCGCTCGGGGATTTCTTGGCGCAGCGCAAACGGCGGCGCAAAGGGTCCCCAGTTGGCGCCGCTCAACACGCAGCAGAGGATGTCGACCATGGATGCCAGGCCGTAGCCTTTGTGGCCGCCCATTTCTCTTTCTGACCCCAGCGGCAGTTGCGCGCCGCCGTCGATCATGTGTTTTGGATCGGTCGTGTCGGCACCATGTTTGTCGACGATCCAACCTTTGGGCACCGGTTCATTTTTTCTCAGTGCGATTTCGATCTTGCCGTAGGCGACGGCGCTGGTGGCCATATCGATGACGATGGGCGGTTCCTTCAAACCGGGAAAGGCGATGGCAAGCGGATTTGTGCCGAGCATTCTCTCGGCGCCCCAGAGCGGCGCGACGAGTTTCGTTGTGTTGGTCATCGCCCAGCCGATTAAGTCGCGCTCCAAGGCTTTCAAAGGATAGTAGCCGGCGATGCCGAAATGGTTGGTATTCGACACGCTGACCCAGCCCGAGCCGTGCTGCTCGGCTTTGTCCATGGCAATCTCGTTCGCTTTCGGACCGACGACCAAGCCTAAGCCGTTGTCGCCGTCGACGCTGGCAACGCTGGCCTTTTCGCGGATGATTTTGATTTTCGGTTTGGGATTGATACGTCCCAATTCCAGCATTTCAAAATAGGTGTGCAGCCGCGCCACGCCGTGGGAGTCGATGCCGCGTAGATCGCTTCTGGCCAAGACGTCGGCAGCCAGCTCTGCGTCGGCACGCGGCACACCGAAATGCACGAAGACTTGGGTCGAGAAATCTCGTAGTGCGTCGGCGCTAAAAATAATTTCAGCAGCTTCTTGTTTCATGGGATTACCTGAAATCGACTATTGCTGGGGACCATGAGCATGGGTTTTCGGCAGGAGAAATTGATAGATCAGCGTGCGCTGCAGCGAATGGTAGTTGTCGTCCGAGACCATATAGACGGCGGTGCCGTCGTTTATTTCCTGCACAGCAACCCCCTCAAAATTATCCGCGAAGAGCGGCGATTCCAGCCTGAGTAGCTCAACACCTCTGAGTTTCGCTCCACCGCGCAACTGCTGCGCGGGCACCAGGGTCAGCCGCGCCCCCCAAAAGGTGATCAGCGTGAAGCGCCGTTCAAGGACGATCAGATCGCCATTGCGGAGCGCGGCGCAATCGGCGACGCGATACCCGCTCGCAGGGAAATAGGCCAGCCGCTCAAAGCGTCCGTTTTCCTGGACCCAGCCGGCAAAGCTGCCATCCGGATTCTTCAACTCTTCGGTAAGAGTCAACAAACGATCATCAGGCAACGCCGCGAGACATTCCATACCGCCGTTGATCGGCGCTTGAGAGATCGCCTCTGGCAACGAGATTGTCGTGGGTGCCGATGCGAACGCTTTGGCTGGCCCCGGATAGCGCCACAGCCGGTGCCTCTGCTCAAAGGCAACGATAAACGAACCGTCGGCCGTTCGAGTCAGCGCCTCGGCGTCGGTCCATGCATCCGTCACGGCTGCTCCTTGGGGAGACAATAAGGGCTCGATTTGCCAATCGACAAGATCGGCCAACTTTCCGGTGGAATTCAAAACCATCCGCGCCGAGAGCCAATAGCCCCGGTCGGAAACGGCGTATAGAAAGCCGTCCGCGCCGATGGACAGACCGGATAATCCGCCGAAGCGGCGATCCTTGGAGCGGAGCTCATAAGCGCTCAACAACCGCATTTTGCCAAAGTCGCGCCGCTCGCTGTCTGTGCCATCGACGTCGGTGGGCACCAACTCGACGAGCCGCTGCGGAACCGCTGCGCCCACCGGGGCCTGGCCAGCGCAGCCAATACATAACAGAAAAAAGATGAGCGTCAGCACGCGCGACCGAAGCCAACCCTTGCGCAAAATAGAAATAATCACTGAGCGATGATGGCACCGCAAATAGCAATGCTCAAGTACGCAGAAAATCTCCTTGACAGGTACCAATCACCAGCATAAGCAGGGAATGTCTTCGTCCTCACGGGCGATGGAATCGACCAAAAGGATTTCTCCATGACCACCACGTTCACGATCGTCGGCCAATCGGTGCCCCGTGTTGACGGTGTCGCGAAAGTCACCGGCGGCGCCAAATACGTCGCCGATCTCATTGTTCCCGGCGCGTTGGAAGGAAAATTTCTCCGCAGCCCCTACGCCCATGCGCGTATTCGCTCGATTGACACGCGCGAAGCAGAAGCGCTGCCCGGTGTCGTCGCCGTGCTGACTAGCAAAGATTTGGACGATATCGGCCACTATATGGGGCGCGGCAAAAACAAAGACCAGCCGATCATCGCCACCGGCCGCGTGATCTTCGCGGGGCAGCCCGTGGCGGCCGTCGCGGCAGCAGATCGAGCGACGGCCGCAGAGGCGTTGACCAAGATTCACGTCGACTATGAAGAGCTGCCGGCAGTCATCACGGTCGACGAAGCGATGGCCAACGGCGCGCCTCGGCTGCATGACTTCGCCGAGAAAAATATTTGCGCCCATCATCAATTGAACAAAGGCGACGTCGAAAAAGGTTTCGCCGAGTCGGATTTGATCGTCGAAGACGAATTTGAGTTCCCGATGATCTACCACTACTCGATGGAGCCGCACACTGCGATCGCCCAGTTCGACAGCGACGGCATCACGGTCTGGACCTCGACCGGCCATCCGTTTGGCGTGCGCGCCGACGTCGCCCAGGTCTTTCACATGCCGCTGTCAAGAATTCGCGTGCACACCAACTTCGTCGGCGGCGCCTACGGCAGCAAGTCGGGCGGCAAGATCGAGCCGCTGGTGGCGGCGCTGGCACGCAAAGCCAAGCGGCCGGTGCGCGTCGTGACTTCCGTCGCCGAGGCGATGGCCACCTGCCGGCGCCATGCGCTCAAGTGCCGCGTTAGAACCGGCGTGAAGAAGGACGGCACGCTGGTGGCAAAAGAGGCGGAGATGTATCTCAACACCGGCGCCTACGCCGAGACTGGGCCGACGGTGACCGGGCGCACACTGACGCGCATTCTTGGGCCCTATCGCTATCCCAATCTGAAACTTAATTCCTATTGCGTTTACACCAACACGGTTTCTGCCGCGTCGTTTCGCTCCATCGGCGGACCGCAGACTTCTTGGGCCACCGAGTCGCAAATGGACATCATCGCAAACAAGCTTGGCATCGACCCCGTCGAGCTGCGGCGCAAAAACCTCGTGAAGAAAGACGAAGAGCTGCGCCCGGGCTACAAGCCGCTCGACGCGGATCTCGCGAAGGGATTCAAATTGGTCACCGACAAGCTCGGCTGGGACGGCGCGCGCTCGAAAGAGGGCCACGGCCGCGGCTGCGGCTTTGGCACCACCGATCCGGGGGCGCCGCTGGCGTCCACTTCGACGGTGCATGTGCTGGCCGACGGCAGCGTGACCTTCATGTGCGGCACCGCAGAGCTGGGTCAGGGCGCCAAGACGATCATGAGCCAGATCATCGCCGAAGAATTGCGCGTGCCGCTCGATCGCGTGACCATCCGTCCCATCGATACCGCGTTCACGCCCTTCGATCGATCTACAGGTTCGAGCCGCTCGACGACCGTCATGGGGAAAGCGGTGGAACTGGCCGGCAGCGACGCACGCCGGCAGATTGTCGAACTAGCCATGGAACATTTCGAGTGCCCCGAAGACGCCATCACTTTGGAAAACGGCGAAGCCATCGCGGGCGGCAAGAAAGTGACCTACGGCGCGTTGATCAACAAACACTTCGCCGACCAGGGCGGCGAGCTGGTCGGCACCGGCTACGCCCACAGCGGCATGGCGCCGACGCCGGCCAATCCCCTCTTTTGGGAGATCGGCATCGGCGCCGTCGAAGTCAAAGTCGACGAAGAGACCGGCAAAGTCCACGTCGAGAAATATGTCACCGCCGCCGACGCCGGCAAGGCGATTCATCCATTACAATGCGAAGGACAAGACGAAGGCTCGGCGATGATGGGCATCGGCCACACGTTTTACGAAGCGTATCAATGGGACGGCGGGCAGATTATTAATTCGTCACTCGTCGACTACAAAGTGCCGACCTTCGACGACGTGCCAGATGAATTCGAATCGATTCTCATCGAAGACGCCAACGGGCCAGGGCCCTACGGCGCCAAAGGTTTGGGCGAAGGCGGGATTATTCCCGTGGCACCGGCCATTGCCAATGCGGTTTTTTGGAGCACCGGCGCACGCGTCAAGTCGCTCCCGCTGACGCCGGAAAAAGTTTGGCGAGCGATCAAGGAGGCTGCCAATGAGCGGCAGGATCAAAAGCGCTAGGAGCCTTCACCACGAAGGACACGCAGCACACGAAGTTCGGAAAAGAAGTTGTTTTTTTTCTTTTCTTTCCTTCGTGGTGAGCAGTCTCCTTTTTCCGGCCTTTGCGTTTCCCCAGGCGCCATTCTTCCAGGGGAAAACCATCACCATCATTCGCGGCAGCGCGCCTGGCGGCGTCGGCGAGGCGCGCACCCGATCGGTGGCGAACTATCTCAGGAAGTATGTGCCGGGCAATCCCACCGTGGTCATCGAGTTCATGCCCGGCGCCGGCGGCACCAAAGCCGCGAATCATCTGTTTCGCGGCGCGCGCGCCGATGGACTGGTGATCGGCAGCGTGCCGAGCGGCATGATCTCGTCGGCGATCCTGGGCGAAGCCGGGGTGCAATACGATCTCGACAAGTTTATCTATCTGGGCTCGCCAATCAGCGAGTCGCATTATGTGTTCTTCACCCACCGCAAGCTGGGTCTCGGCAACTTAGACAAACTGCGGGCGCACTCGGGTTTGCGCATCGGCGCGCAGACCGTCGGCCACCCGGTTTATTTAACCGGGCGGCTGTTCGCTTACATTCACGGTTTGAAGGAGCCCAAGTTCGTCGTCGGCTATTCGTCGCCCGAGTTGGACGTCGCCATATTGAATGGCGAGCTCGACGCCGGCGCCGGCGTGGCCAGCAGTCTCGTCAAGCAAAACCCGGAGTTTCTCGACAAAGGGTTAATGGACTTTCACAGCATCATCGAAATTCCCCGCGGCGACAAACATCCGCGCTTCGCCCAGCTGCCCGAGCTCGACAGCTTCGTGAAATCGGACCGGGAGCGCAAGCTCTTGGCGCTGCACCGCAACTTTCGGCTCGCCGGCTCGCCGTTCATTCTCCCTCCCGGCACGGCCAAAGACCGCGCCGATATCCTGCGCGAAGCGATGCGCAAAATTTACGCCGACCGCGAATTTCTCGCCGAGTATTTAAAGTTAACAGGCGAAGAAGCCACGCCGCTCTTGCCTGAAGCCAACGACAAGGCGATCAAAGAGCTGCCCCGCGATCCGGAAACCATCGATTTTTACAAATTGTTCGGCACGACCCAGCCACTGCCAGCGCGGTGAAATGCTCGGAGGAAATAACCGCAAAGCTTGCCCTGAGCGAAGCGAAGGAACTTGAGCCGCGCAAAGGACGCCAAGATCGCCGAGGAAATATTCACCACGAAGGCACGAAGGGCATGAAGACAAGAGAAGAAAATCAAAATAGTCTGCTCCGAACTTCGTGTACTTCGTGTCTTCGTGGTGAAAAATGACTTTCGCGTGAAGGAGGAAGGATGAAACCGGAGAAAGCCCAGCTGGTCATTCGCGGGCTCAAGGAGGCCGGCATCGATTTCGCTGCCGGTGTGCCCGACGCCCAGTTTATCGAAGTCTACAAGATGCTCGCCGAGGACCGCGATATTCACTATGTCGGCGCGGCCAACGAAGCCGAGGCGACCGGTATCGGTTTCGGTGCCTGGTTCGGCGGCAAGAAGCCGGCTTTGATCCTGGCGACTTCCGGGCTGCTGGTCGCGACCTATCATCTGGCGCGCATCAACCTGCTGCACGAGGTGCCCGTGCTCGTCGTAATCCCCTATCGCGGCGACATTGGCGACCCGCGCTGGCTTGGGCTCTACAAGAAGACCACCGAGCCTGGGCTCAAAGCGATGGATATTCCTTATCGCATCGTCAGCCGCTCAGAAGACATTGTTCGCACGATCAAGGATTGCAATGAGTCGGCGCGCGCGTGGCTCAAACCTGTCGCCGTCCTGCTCAACGAGGAGGCTTTATGGTAACTCGCTTTACTTTACTGAAAGAATTATCGTCCATCGTGCCTGACGATGTGCTGGTGTTGACTAGCATCGGCAACAACAGCGGCTTCTGGGGGCAACTAAAAGAACGTGAGGCCAATCTCTTTCATCTAACGATGGGGATGTGCAGTTCTACGGCGCTGGGACTCTCGCTGGCGCTGCCCAATCGTAAAATTGTCGCCGTCGATTCCGACGGCAATCTCACCTTGAACCTGGGCGTGCTCGGGACAATTGCCAACGAGGCGCCGAAGAATTTGACTATCGTGCTCATGGACAACCAGAATTATCTTGGCAGTCACAAAGACGAGCCGGGCATGCCGACGGCCACAGCGGGAAAAATGAATTTAGAAGCGGTCGCTAAAGGCTGCGGCATCGAGAGCGCCTGCACCATCGAAGATGTCGCGACGTTTCGGAGCAAACTCCAAGTAGCGCTATCGAGTAATGGACCGCATTTCATCCGGGCCCGCGTCGAGCCGCTCGACACCGACGGCCCGAAGAAATCCAAACGGGTACCCGACCCGCGCGAGAACAAATATCAGTTCGCCGGCTACATCCAAAAAACCGAGGGCGTGGAGATACTCGGCAGCGGCTTGGGCGGGGGGTGAGATGGGTCACGCAGCAATAGTTTTTCTGCTTTTCGTCATATCGATCGCGTGCAGCGCGCCGGTGGGCGCGCAGCCGATGAAACTAAAGATCGCCTATTCGTCGCTGTCGTCCATGGCGACGGGCGTGTGGATGGCCAAAGAGAGCGGCGCCTATCAGAAATATGGCATCGATGCCGATCTGATTTTCATCTCCTCGGGACCGGTGGTGGTGCAAGCGCTGATCGGCGGTGATCTCCATGGCGGCGTGGCAGCCACCAATGCGCTGGTCAACGCGATCTTGAGCGGCGCGCCGATCATCGGCGTCGGCGCCACAGCCGACCGGCCTTATCATCGCTTGTTCGTCCAGCCCGATATCAACCGAATGGAAGACCTGCGCGGCAAGACACTGGGCGTCACCCGCTTTGGTTCGATCACCGATAATCTCACCCGCATCGTCTTGCGTCGCTACGGGCTGGAGGGTGCGGTCCAGGTGCGCCAACTCGGGGGCACAACGGAAGTAGGCGCCGCCTATGCACAGAAGGTCATTGCCGGGGCGGTGACTTCGGATTTACGACCGACGGCTAGCGCGCCGGCTAAGATTCTGCTCAATCTGATCGATATGGGCATTCCTTATTCGATGAACAGTCTGCCAGTGTCGAAGGATTTTTACCGGCGTCATCCCGACAAAGTCGAAGGCATGGTGCGCGCCTACGCCGAGGGCGTGGCGGCAATGAACCTGCAAAAAGAGCGAACGCTAAAAGTGATTGCGAAATATTCTCGTCTCACCGATCCCAGACACATCGAGGATCATTATCAAGACTCGGCCAAATTCCTCGACCGCATGCCGCGCGCCGAGCCGGAGGCGATGGCGACGATTTTGGAATTCGCGGGCAAGAAGGGCGTCCCGTTCGAAACCTTTGCCGACGCGACGATTACCGATAAGATGGCGCGCGAAGGGTTTGTCGAGCGGTTGTACAAGAAGCCGTAGTCCAGACATCCCCCTTTGAAATGGCGATTTTCCAAAGGCGGAATCGGAACTCGACAATAAGTTCGCGGTTAGAATATTCGGCGCACGGGGAGACCATGAAGAAAACTACTGTCTTGGCCATTATTTGTTTGTGGCTGTCCGTCTCATCCTCACACGCTGCCGCGCCACAACTCCCGCGGGTGCGCATAGCCTACTCTTCGATCAGCTCGATCTTCGCCGGCCTGTGGGTCGCCAAAGAGACCGGCGCCTTCGAAAAATACGGCGTGCGCGGCGAGCTGCTTTACATTGGCTCCGGTAGCGTCGCCGTCCAGGCGATGGTAGGGGGAGAAGTCGAAGTGGTGGGCGGCGCCGGCAACGCGGTGATCGCGGCCACGCTTCAAGGCGCGCCACTCGTTTCCGTTGGCTCGGTAGCGAATCTCGCAGCGATGACATTGTGGGTACAGCCCGACATCAAGCGGCCCGAGCAGTTGCAAGGGAAAGTGCTCGGCATTTCGCGTCATGGCTCGACCACTCACTATCTAACACTCGTCGCTCTCGAAAGAATCGGCCTCAAGGACAAGGTCAAGTTGCAAGCCCTCGGCGGCGCGCCGGAAACCGATGCTTCGTTTCGCGCAGGGCTGATACAAGGCGCGGTGCGCTCGGTCAAGCCCGATCCCAAGGCGCATGCGTTGGCGGATCTTGCCGAGCTCAAGATTCCCTTTCCCATGGACTTGTTCGGTGTCAACCGCGACTATCTAAAGACTTCACCGAAAGTCGTAGAGGGCATGCTAAAGGCCTACAGCGACGGTGTCGCGACGATCATGCGGCGCAAAGAAGTCGCTGTAGAAATCATCCGAAAGTATTTACGCAAAACCGACGTCGAGGACTCCTACGAATACGCGGCACGCTACCTGGAACGGGTGCCACGGGTCGATCCAGCCGCCATCCAAACCGTGTTGGCATGGGAAGGCAAATCGGATATAGCTCCAGCCAGATTCTACGATAACGCGATCATCGATCGTCTCGTACAAGAAAAGTTTTTCGACAGCCTCTATAAATAAGGAGGACCTTTATGCAGGTACCCGAATGGCGCACAGCGATCGGCGAGATGGTGCGCGATCACATGCGCTCCCCCGAGGTGGAACATTATTTCTCGGTCAAGATGAACAAAGCGCGGGCGCAGCTTATGATCACGCAGTTGGGGCTCTACATCCGCCACCGGCGCGACTGCTGGGCCCATGTGTCGGCCAACTGCCCGGTGATGGGTGTCAAGCAGGCGATCTTGCAGCATGAGTATGGCGAGGTGATCAAAGATGATTTTTCCGATTTTGGCCATTTGTATCTGATCATCAAGCAGGCCGAAAAGCTTGGCTTGACAGGGCAGCAGGTCGTCGAAACTAAACCGCTTGCAACGACCACGGCAACGCTCTACGCCTGGGCCTGGTTGACCCACGCAAAGCACTGGATCGAAGGTTTGTCCGCTTTGACCGTGACCGAATGGACCAACGACGACCGTTTACTGAAGGACGTCGGCGGTGGCCACTCCACCCGCATGGGCAAACGCTGGACTGATGACATGGGCATCCCCTGGAAGGACATGCCCAACTTCGTGGTCCACTCGCAGGCAGACGAAGAGCACAGCGATATGTTCCTGCCGTTTCTGGAGAAGTATGCGACCGGTGAAAAAGAACAGATGGCGCTCGACGCAGTGAAGGAGTCGTTGGATTTATTCGGCGTGTATCGTGAAGGGGTGGCGCGGGAGATGGAGAAGATACCGCTCAATTGAGGGCTGGTTCGTTGGTAAAAAGTGTGTCATCCGGAGGAGCGCAGCGACGAGGAATCTCGTCCGTTCTCGAAACTTCGGTCGATTTCCTTCCCTCCGTTCAGGATGACACTGCCATATGCGACAACTTGTCTTATTAGAAGGTTTAACTGCTATTTAGAGTTCATCGTATCAGAAATTAGGGGGATCCCATGGAAAAACCTAGAATTAGACATATCGCCATCAATGTGGAAAAGCTTGACGAGACCGCTGAGTACTACGTGAAAGTGTTTGGCATGGAGATTAAGCACCGCCGTCCCGGCGGTACGATTTATCTTTCCGACGGTCACATGGACCTGGCGCTGATTCATACCGACAAATATCCTTGGGGCATTCATCACTTTGGTTTTAAGGTTGACAGCGTGGAGGAAATCGAAAAGATCGCCAACACCAAAGCCGAAGAAAACACCTACGGGGCGATCGCTGAGAGCTGGATCAAAGACGTCGAAGGCAACCGCGTCGACGTCTCGAAACACGGCTGGCCGATCTAGCTCGGAATATCTCGCGCAGAGGCGCAGGGGCGCAAAGTTCGGGAAAAAAGATGGCGCACAGCGTATCCGATCTTTGTAGGGGTGGGTCTCGGACCCGCCCTCCGAAGCCGCAACCGCAGAGAAGCATAGCCGCAAAAAACGCAGCGACAGATTTTTGTAGGGTGCGCCGTGTGCGCCAGGCGATGCGGCGAGGCTTCAATGGCGCAAACGAGTCGGCATTTGTAGGGGCGGGTCTAGGACCCGCCCTCCGCATTTTGGTGAGAATCTTACTTTGCGATCTTTGCGCCCCTTCGACCGTGCTCAGGACATGCTTTGCGCGAGGCCCATCCAGTAGACGAGTCTGCATATGAAGCAAACTGAGTGGCGCAAAGAGTTAGGCGAGCTGGTGCGCGATGCTATGCGCACGCCGGAGATGGAGCACTATTTCAAAGTCAAAATTACCAAGCCCGGGGCGCAGGCGTTAATCACACAGCTTGGTTTGTTCATTCACCACCGGCGCGACTGCTGGGCCCATGTGTCGGGCAACTGCCCGCACATGTCGGTGAAGCAGAAAATTCTCCAGCATGAATACGGCGAAGTGATCAAAGACAACTACACCGAACATGGTCACATGGAGTTGATCGTGCGCCAGGGGAAAGCCCTCGGTTTGTCGCCCGAGCAAGTGCTGAACGTGCCGCCGCTGCCGTCGACCATGGCTACTCTCTACGCCTGGGCGTGGATCACGCGCGAGAAGAGTTGGCTGGAAGGTTTGGCGTCACTGACGATCACCGAATGGGCCAACGACGACCGCTTGCTGCAGGACTTGGGCGGCGGGCTGTCCCGGCGTATGGCCAAGCGCTGGATGGACGATCTAGGCTTTGGCTGGGAGCAGATGCCCAATTTTGCCGTGCACGCAGAGGCAGATGAAGAGCATAGCGACATGTTCCTTGGCGATTTGGAAAATTTTGCCACCGGGGAGAAGGAAGCCCAGGCCTATCAGGCGGCGAAAGAGTCTATGCAATTGCTGGTGATGTTTCGTCACGGCATCGCCCGCGAGATGGAACGGTTGAGCTAGTTTAAGTCAGAACTGAAGCGGCTAAAGGAGGGAATGATCAAGTAACGGGGACTACCCATACATAGGGAGGAGCTATGCCGAAGAGTTTGCGAAGTTTCTTAGAGGACTGTCAAAGAGAAATTCCCAACGAAGTCGTGCGCATCACGAAGGAGGTCGATCCTGCTCATTACGATGTAACCGCGATCATCAAGCACCTCGGTGCGATGAAGAAATTTCCGATTTTGATCTTCGAAAATCCCTTGAACCTGCATGGCAAAGTCAACGGTCTCAAGATGGTGATGAATTGCGAGATCTCCCAGCGCAAGACCCAGATTGCCTTGGGACTGCCAAAGGAGATGAGTCGTACGGATATGGCCGAGGCTTGTCTGAAGATGGAGGAACGGCGCATTGCCCCGATCATTGTCGATAAAAAATCGGCGCCGGTTAAAGAAGTCGTCAAAGTCGGCGCGGATGTCGATCTCCTCGACCTGCCGGTGATGCGCCATCACGAGATGGACGGCGGGCCTTACATTGTCATGGTCACCGTCACCCGGGACCGCAAATCGGGGATTCACAATTGCTCCTATCACCGCATGGAGATCAAGTCGCGCAACACCACCGGTTGTTCGGCGTCGCCGCGCCACCTGTGGAAGATCTACCGCGACTACGAAGACAATAATCTCGAATGCCCGGTGGCGACGGTTCTCGGTCACCATCCTGCCTTCAACATGGGCGCCTGTTACACCGGCGCCTTCGAAGTCGACGAATATGAAGTGATCGGCGGTTATCTTGGCGAACCTTTGCGGCTCGTACCGTCGGAAACCTGGGGCGACGGCTTACTCGTGCCGGCGGATGCCGAGGTTGTGGTCGAAGGCGCGCTGCTCCCCGGTAAACGCATAGTCGAAGGACCCTTCGGAGAAGCGCCGGGTTATCTGGGGCCGCAGAGCTACATCCGGTCGCCGCACTACGAGGTGCGCGCGATCACGTACCGCAAGGGCGCGATGTGTCAGTCGGTTATCACTCCGGAAGGTGACAAGCCGTGGATGGATCTGCCTAGAGAAGGAGCTTATCTCAGGCGGGTTCGTGAAGCCGTTCCCGGAGTGACGGCGGTCTGTAAGGCTGGTCGCCATGCGCACTACAATGTTTTTATCTCGATGAAAAAGTTGTCGGAGGGAGACGCCGGCCGAGCTGCCGCGGCGGCCTTGACCATCGATCACACAAAAAACGTTTTTGTTTTTGATGAAGACATCGACGTGTTTAACCCAACGGATATTCTCTGGGCCTTGGCAACCCGGGTGCAGCCGCACCTGCAAATTTCGATTACCCAGCCGATTTTTCGCGGCAACACGCTGGACCCGTCGCTGGTCGACTACATCAAGACTTCCTGCATGATCGTCGACGCCACCCGGCCGCTGGACCGGCCGTTCTCACCGGTGTCGAAGTGTCCAGATGAGGCCATGCTGCGGATCAAGTTGGAAAATTACGTGCCCGGTGAAGTTTTGCAGCATATCCCTTTGGACCGGACAACTTATTGGGCATAGGGATGCGAAAGGAACAATTACCGCTCGTGCAGCGTCATGCCACAGAAGGAGGCCCCCCATGCCACGTCGCCGCAAGAATGTTTGGCTCGCTCGATTGTCAGGGTTTCTGGCCTGTTTTTTCGTTACCGATTTTGGCTCGAGCCCGGCACAGGCTGAACGAGTTGTCATCGCTTATCCGAGTCCGTCGACGAGTTTTTTGCCCCTGATTGTCGCGCAAAAAAGGGGCTTTCTTGAGGAGGAAAATTTTCAAGCAGATTTTGTGAGGACGAACATATCTGTGATTATTCACGCGCTCACGGCTGGTAGCGTCGACTATGTGACAACGTCGACCGCGAGCATTTCGGCGAGGATGCAAGGGCTGCCGGTGGTCGTTATCGGTTTTTATGCCGCCAAGCCGATGGATTTCCTGGTCGGCGCAAAGGGCATCAGCTCTGCACGCGAGCTCAAAGGTAAAGTAGTGGGGATCAGCGCCGTGGGAAGCGTGACTCATCTCTTGACTCTACGGCTTTTGGAGGGCATCGGACTGAACCCATCGACGGATGTGACGATCAGGCCCATCGGCGGAGAGGATTTAAGACTCCAGGCGCTGGAAAGCGGTATTGTGCAAGCGGCGCTGCTCGGTTCCCAGGGAGTCATTCAAGGTGAAAGGGCCGGCCTGAAAATGATTGTCGCTGGCGCCGATGTGGTAGAAAGCCTGGCGTTTTCCGGGCTTGCGACTACGGTCAAGAAAGTTAAGGAAAACCCGGAACAAGTTAGGCGCATATTGCGGGGATCGATGAAAGGTCTTCGTTACGTCTTGGAAAACAAGATCGGGACCGTAGACGTGATCGAGAATTGGCTCAAGCTTGACAAGAAAATTGCATCTCTGACCTATGACTTGGCGTTAAAATCTTATAGTCGAAATGGCGAAGTGGATGATCGCGGGGTTCTGCTGACCGCGGACATGATTAACGCCCGGGAGAAGATAGAAAAGAAGCCAAGCGTCAGCGACCTCGTGGATTATACACAACTGCGCGAGGCAAGAAAAAATCTCGCGTGGCCATGGCCGTGAGAGAAGTAGCTGATCCGGTTAGAGGAGGAGAACAACCAAATGGCCGCTAAAAGTTGGGCCGATACTTTCGGCGGCCTGGCGCGGGAAACAATGATTTCACCGGAGTTGGAGCGTTACTTCTCCATACCGATTACTATACCCCGAGCGCAAATAATTTTGCAGCAGCTCTCGCTCTACGTGCGCCACCGGCGCGATTGCTGGGCGTTTGTCTCAGGCAACACGCCGGTCTTGGCAATCAAGCAGAAGATTCTCGCTCATGAGTATGAAGAGATGATCCGCGATCAGCACTCCGAGCATGGCCACCTTGACCTGATCATCCGCCAAGGCAAATGTATCGGTCTCGGCGCTGACGACATTCTAAACGCCAAGCCGCTTCCCACGACCACGGCGACGCTCTACTCCTGGGGCTGGATCTGTAAAAAGAAACACTGGCTCGAAGGCTTGTCGGCGATATCGATGACCGAGTGGAATCAGGATGACAGGCTGCTTGGCGACATCGGCGGCGGCCACGCCTATCGCATGGGCCAGCGCTGGGTCGATCATTTGGGAATTACCTGGGACGATCTGCCCAATTGGAAAGCGCACCGCGAAGCGGACAAAGGACACGTCGATATGTTTTTGCCGGTGTGGGAAGAGCACGGCAAAAGTGAGAATGAGCAATTGATTTTGCAGGCGGCGAAGGAATCCGAGGAGTTGTACCGGGTGTATCAAGCGGGGTTGGCGGATGCGATGTTGGCGGTGGAGTGACGGTTGTCGGGGGTAGTTTGTTGAGCGGCTTGATGAAGCAGCAAAAGACAAATGCATTGCGAGCGGCGTCTTACTTCCTCTCCCTCTGGGAGAGCACTGAGGTAAGGGCACAAGGTGGCTGAGTCGTCGCGCTTCGAATCGCCCTCACCCTTACCCTCTCCCAGAGGGCTAGGGAACTACCGGAGTTTCTTTTCGAGTCGTAGCTGTCTGGTACTGATCACAGCGATCATTTACCCTTGTCTCGTTTACGCCGCCGAACCTCCCCGAGAAAAAATCGCCTTCGCCTACGCCGCCATCAGCCCGAGCATGTCCGGTGTCTGGATGGCGAAAGAAATTGGCGCGTTCGAGCGCCATGGCCTGAACGCCGAGCTGGTCTACATCAGCTCCGGCGCCACGGCGATTCAAGCCTTAGTCGGCGGCAGCGTGCAGGCGGCGCTGGGTGCGAGCAACGCGGTGGTCGCAGCGGCGCTCAAAGGCGCGCCGATGATCGCCGTCGGCAGCAACACCAGCCGGCCCGGCATGCAGCTCTGGGTGCAGCCGGAAATTCAGCGCGCCGACCAGTTGGCGGGCAAAACTTTGGCGATCACGCGCTTCGGTTCCACCAGCGATTTCGTGACGCGATTGATTTTGCGCAAGCTCAATCTCGAAGGCAAAACCGAACTGCGCCAGTTTGGCGGCGTGGTCGAGGCCGATTTAGGTTTTCGAGCGCGACAGGCGGAAGGGCGGGTGTCGTCACAGGCGCCCGGGCCGCAGGCAAAGATGCTCGTGGACGCGGCGGAGTTAGGAATTCCTTTTTCGATGAATTTGCTCACCGTCAGCAACGACTATCTAAAACGCTCGCCGAAATCGGTGGAAGCGATTGTCGCAGCGTATATTGAAGGCATCGCGGCGTTGAAAACTCGCAAGCCGCAGGCGCTCAAACTTCTCGAAAAATACATGGGTGCGCGTGGCGGCAGCGCCGAGGGCCACTACGAATTCGTCACAAGATATCTCGACGCCACACCGCGCGTCGATCCTGCGGCGGTGGACACGGTCTTGGAAATGGTTGGCTCCAAGGGCGCAGCAAAGAGCAATCTGTTCGATAACTCCATCGTCGATCGGCTAGCCCGCGACGGCTTCACCGATAAACTTTACAAGCGAGCAAAGTCATGACCGAAAAACAGTGGCGCGAGTGTCTCGGCGAGCTGGTGCGCGATTATATGCGTTCACCCGAGATGGATTTTTATTTTTCCATCAAGATGAACAAGCCCAGGGCCGCCGTGATGGTCAAACAGCAAAGCCTGTTCGTGCGCCATCGGCGCGAGTGTTGGGCCCATGTATCGGCGGCTTGTCCGGTGATGGGTGTGAAGCAACGCATTCTTGAGCATGAGTACGAAGAAATCATCCGCGACGACTACTCCGACTACGGCCATTTGCATCTGATTATTCGCCAAGGCAAATCGGTGGATTTGGAGCCGGACGATATTCTCAACGCGGAGCCGACGCCGGAAACCCGCGCGGCGCTCTACGCCTGGTCGTGGATGACCAGTGAAATGCCGTGGGTGGAGTCACTCACCGGCATGACGATCACAGAATGGTGCAACGACGATCGTTTGCTCGGCGACCTGGGCGGCGGCCAATCGACACGAATGGCAAAAAAATGGATGGAGGACATGGGCTTTAGCTGGAAGCAGATCCCCAACATGCAGGCGCATAGCCAGGCGGATGAGAAGCACAGCGATATGTTTTTGCCGTTTATCGCGGAACACGTAACCGGCGCCAAAGAAGCAGCGGTCATTCAGGCCGCTAAAGATTCGCTCGCGTTTAACGCCATGTACCGCAAGGGGATCGCCCTGGCGCAGGAAAAAATTCCGTTATAAAGATGGAACGATGATTCGGGAGGTACCAATGAGTCTTTGGCCCAAAGTTCGTGAAGAACTAAATACCATGGTGAACAAACATTTCGAGACGCCGGAGTACAAGCAACTCTTTAGCGTCAAGCTAACCCCGGCGCGCCAGGCGATCTGGGACATGCATTATCCGCACTATATCAAAAGCCGGCGCGATGGTTGGGCGACAGCCGCGTCGTTCGCGCCGCTCGACGTCAAGCGGGCGATCTGGGAGCATGAAAAAGACGAATTAATCTTCGACAAGCGCATGGGGTCGGCCCATCTTACCGACGAACAAATGGCCGTCGCCGCGGCGGAAGCCTCGTTGCTGCCGGGTGTGCGCGCAGCGTTAATGGCCTGGATGTATCTGGCGACCACTCGATCCTGGATCGAAGCGCTGACAGTCAATCACATCACTGAAAGAAAAAACAACCCGGCCATCGTCAAGGGCGGCGGTTTCACGGCGCGCTTCGCGCACAAACGCGTGGCAGACCAAGGCGGAACGATCGAAGGACTCGACATCAACACCAAAGTCCACATGGTCGCCGATGAAGATCACTCGGATATGTTCGAGCCAATTTATGACAAGTACATCGTCGATGAGATAACGGCTCAGGCAGTGATTCGCGCGGCGCAAGATAGTCTTGCCGTCGATCGCGCCTATCGCAGCGCGTTGGCGACGGCCATGGCGCGCATCGAGGAATCGGCGGCGGCGTAATGGAGCGCGCTGCTCGCCGTTCAATGTTCAAGGTTCTGGAACGGTAGGTTCTTCCGTTTGATTTTGTCGGGGCGTAATTCATTGCGCCCTTCTTTTTGATTTCTATGGCTGAAAATTTTTCGGTTATAGCCAAGAACGGCATGGTCGCTTCCAGCCAGCCGCTGGCGACTTTGGCCGGCGTAGACGTTCTAATGGGCGGTGGCAACGCCATCGACGCGGCGATCGCCACGGCGGCGGTGCTCGGTGTGGTCGAGCCTTCTTCGATTGGCATCGGCAGCGATGCGTTTTGTCTTTTCTATTCCGCCAGAGAAAAAAAGATCATAGCGCTCGACGCCAGCGGGCGCTCGCCCTATGCGGCGAACTTGGAGGTCTGCCGTAGAAGTGGCTTCAAGGAGATGCCGCAGCGCGGCATTTATTCCGTCACCGTCCCCGGTGCTGTCCATGGTTGGCAGGCCTTGTTGGATTCGCATGGGTCGATGAAATTGCGTGATGTGTTGCAGGCGGCGATTCGCCACGCGGAAGAAGGATTTCCAGTCGCCGAGTTGACCTCTGAGCAGTGGAAAGAATCGGAAGCGCGGCTGAAACCCGACGAAGGCGGCGCGACCAATTATTTGATCAATGGCCGCGCGCCGAAAGCGGGTGAGCTATTTCGCAACCCGCGCATGGCGGCAACGCTGAAGCGGATCGCCGCTGATGGCGCAGACTATTATTACAAGGGCGATGTCGCCAAGCGGATCGTGCGCCACTCGGAAAAGCTCGGTGGTTTGTTAACGCTTAAAGACTTTGCCGAGCATCGCTCCGACTGGGTCGAACCGATCGACGCCAACTATCGCGGCTTTGAAATCTACCAGATGCCACCCACGACGCAGGGGTTTGTTACGCTGGAGGTGCTCAAGATTCTCGAAGGCTTCGACTTAAGATCGATGGGACCGAACTCCGCGGATGCGCTGCACGCGATGATAGAGGCGAAAAAATTGGCGTTTGCCGATCGCGATCGCCATTTGGCAGACCGCGACTCTATGAAAGTGGCGGTCGCTGATCTATTCGCAAGCAAGCGCGCACAGAAGTTACGCTCGCTCATCGATATGAACAAAGCGGCCGCCGCGTATCCGAATGCGCCAAGTGGAACGGACACCGAGTACATGGCCGTGGCGGACAGCCAAGGTAATCTAGTGTCGTTCATTCAAAGCAACTTCATGGGTTTTGGTTCCTGCGTGGTCGAGCCTGAGACCGCAATCATCCTGCAGAACCGCGGCCATCTGTTTTCCCTCGATGAAAATCATCCCAACTGCATCGCGCCGCACAAGCGCTGCGTGCATACGCTGATGCCCGGACTCATGTTCAAGGACGGCAAGCCTTACGCTGCGCTAGGTCTAAAAGGCGGCCATGTGCAGCCGCAGGTGCAGACGCAGATCATTTCCAATCTCATCGATCACGGCATGACACCGCAACAGGCGATCTCTTCCGCGCGCTTTAACCACATCGAAGCAACGAAAGTCGGCTTGGAACCGGCAGTACCACAGCCCGTGAAAGACGAGCTAACCCGCCGCGGTCACCAGGTCGTCGGCGGCAATCCCGAAAGCTTCGGCGGCGCGCATATGATCATGATCCATCCCGAATCCGGCGCCTTCATCGGCGGTTCCGATCCGCGCAAGGGGGGTTGCGCATTGGGCTTTTAGTTCCTACCCTGCTCAACAACCATGAAGCCTGAATCTGCGGAGAAACTCGTCGCCGCGCTCAAAGCAGCGGCTATCGACTTTGTAACATACTTACCGGAGACACGTTTGAGTGAAATACTTTCTGTGCTCAAGAAGGACAATTCCTTTACACTCGTGCCGGTTGCCAGCGAGGCCGAAGCAGTCGGCATCGCCGCTGGTGCTTCCCTGGGCGGCAAGCAGCCGGCGGTGTACATGGAAGGAACCGGACTCTTCGTCTCATCGTACAACCTGCTCACGCTGGGTGAGCGCTACGGGGTGCCAATGCTGCTGCTGGTCAGCTACATCGGCAGCATGGAGGACCGGCGCAGCACCTTTCTTTATTCTCACTATGGCACGCACATGGTGCCGCAGCTGCAAGCGCTCGGCATCGAGCACGAGATTTTGAGGAATGACGACGAGATTGACACAAAGATCAAGAACGCCGTGCGCATGATGCATGGCTTGAAGCAGCCGGTGGCGCTGTTGTTTACTGGGGAATTCACGGTGTGAAGTATGAAACGCGGAGAACGGAAAGGGGAAATTCGGATACGCGGGAAATTTTTGAGCGAAGGAGCACTATCACTAGTTGCATGAAAACTATCAAACAAATCTGTCTGGCCCTCACCTTAGCCGGGATGCTGCCCGGCTTAGCTTCCGCGCAAAAGATTACCATCGCGGTGTCCAACCCCGACATGTCTTTTCTCAGCGGCGGGGTTGCCAAGTTCAAAGGTTTCTTTAAAGAAGAAGGTCTCGACGCCGAGCTGGTGCAGATTACCGCCAACGTTTCGATCGCGGCGTTGGCCGGCGGGAACATTGACTACAATCTCATTCTCCAATCGGTGGTGACGGCGAATTTGCGCGGCTTGCCGGTCAAAGTCGCTGGGATATTGATCGACCGCCCCAATCACGTGATCATGACCCATCCAAAGATCACCCGCTTTGCCGATCTGAAGGGCCGCAAGATCGCCATCAGTTCATTCGGCTCGGCCACCGACATCCTGGCGCGGCTCACTGTCGAGCATTTCAAGCTGAACCCGAGTAAAGACGTGCAGTTTGTCGCGGCCGGCAGCAGCTCAGGCCGCTTGACGCAACTGGAATCGGGTCTGGTCGATGCGGCGGTGGTTTCGCCGCCCGCCGACCTGCACGCGCAAGCGCGCGGCTTCAAGAGCCTGGTCCGCACCAGCGATGTTTTGCTGTTCCCGGTCAATGGCCTGGGGCTGCATGAGCAGCGGCTGAAAAACAACCGCGGCGAGGTCAAGCGCGTGCTGCGCGCCCTGCTCAAGGCCAACCGTTACATCATCGAAGACAAGAAGGGCGCCATTGATGTTTTGCAGAAGTGGAGCCGCACGTCGCAGAGTACTGCGGAGCAGAGCTACGCTTCCACCGTCGGCAACTTCGCGCGCAACCTGCTCGCGCCCAGAGACGCGCTGGAGAAAGTCATCGAGAGCACCAAGCTCAACATCGACTTGAAGCGCGATGTGCCGCTGAACGACGTCTTCGATCTGAGCCTGGTGCGCGAGATTCTCAAAGAGATGGGCGAGACGCCGAAAGACTAGCGCCATGAACCGCTACGAATGTTTAGAGCAGCTGGCGCCGTTGATCACCGATCAACTGGTCGTCACCTCGCTGAGCGGGCAACGCGTCGAATGGGGCCACCTGTCGAAGCACGACGGCAACCTGCTGCTCGGCTCCATGGGCAACGCCCTCTCGGTCGGACTTGGCCTCGCGCTGGCATTGCCAAAAAGGAAAGTGATCGTGCTCGAATCCGATGGCAGTTTGCTCCTGTCGCTGTTCAATCTGCCCACCGTGGCCAATATGAATCCCGCCAATCTCGCGGTGTTCGTTTTCGACAATCAAGCCTACAGCGGCACCAAGATCAGCGAGCCCACAGCCACCGCAGGTAGAACCGATCTAGCTGGCATGGCAAAGGGCGCAGGCATAGAGCACGCAGTGACAGTGCGCGACGTTGCCGCGTTTAAACATGAAGCCCATGGTGCCGTCCACGAACCAGGCCTGCGTCTTATCGTCGCCAAAGTCGAAGAGAGCCGCGGCCATCGGCAAATCCAGCGCACCAATGTTGATTTGCTTGAAAACAAGTATCAGTTCGTCCGCTACCTCGAACGCAGCGAAGGCAAGCCTATCTTCAAGGGCAGAGGTTAGCAACCTCGCAACGCCCAATCCACCCGCGCAGCGACCGCATGTCCGACGAACCCAACCACCAACCGCCAACCGGTGGACGCCTCGCGGCACTGCAATATCGCGACTTTCGCATCTTCTGGTCGGGCCAACTGATTTCCAACATCGGCACCTGGATGCAGATGACCGGCACGAGCTGGCTGCTCTACCAGCTCACCGGCTCACCGGTTTTGCTCGGTTTAAACGGCATCTTCCGCGCGGTGCCCGCCATCGGCCTCGGCTTAATTAGCGGCACGTTTGCCGATCGCTACGATCGCCGCCGTCTGATGCTTTTGACGCAAGTCCTATTGGGCTTGCTTTCGCTCAGCATCGGCCTGCTCGATCACATCGGCCGCATCCAACCCTGGCACATTTACACGTTCACGTTTCTAAGCGCCGCCGTCGGTTCATTCGATGGGCCGGCGCGTCAAGCCCTGTTCCCAGCACTCGTGCCGCGCTCGGCGCTGCCCAATGCCGTCGCCCTCAATTCACTTTTGTGGAAGGGCTCGGCGCTCATTGGCCCGTCGCTTGGCGGCGTCGCCATCAGCATGATGGGCACCGCCGGCGCCTTTTACGCCAACGCCGCGAGCTACTTGGTGGTCGTCGCAACGCTGCTAACGTTGCGCCTATCGGCCAAACCCAAAGAGTCGCGTCAGCGCGACTTTTTTGCCGAGACCAAAGAGGGCTTTGCGTACATCAAGTCGAAACCAATTATCCTCGGCATCACGGTCATGGAAGGATTCGCTTCAGTCTTCGGCCTGGACCACACGATGCTGACGATCTTTGCCAGCGATATTCTAAAAGTCGGCGCCCACGGCTTCGGCCTGCTGCAATCGGCGCGCGGACTGGGCGCGGTGGTCGGCTCTAGTCTTTATCTCGCCGTCGGCCAAAAGCCCTATCAAGGCAAGATTCTCTTGATCTCGGCAATTCTATACGGATTGTTCTTTGCCCTCTTTGGCGTATCGCCGTCATTTATGCTTTCGCTCATCTTGATGGCCTTTGTCGGCATGACCGACACGGTCTGGGGCGCATCGCGCGGCACGATCATGCAAATGATTACGCCGGACCAATATCGCGGCCGTGTGATGGGCGTGTTTCAACTGAGCAACCGCGGCCTGCACCCGCTCGGCCAGGTCGAATCGGGCTTGTTGATTCCATTGATCGGCGCGCGTGAAACCACCGTTTTTGGCGGCCTGTTTGTCACGCTGGTCACCGTGCTTTGCGCCTGGCGCGTGCCCGGCATCCCAAACTTTCGTTGGGATACGGCAGAGACAACCGTTAACCCTGCAGTCACCACTGCGAGCGCGAAACGCTCAGCCTCATCGCATCACTGAATCAGCTTGTGGCGGACGATTTCCTGCGCGGCGATCTCGATGCCCAAGGCGTTCCAGTGGACATCGTCATGCCAGTAGATGTAGGTATTGCGCGCGTAGAGCTCCCGGGCTTTTTGCTGCAGAAACCCCGTCAGGTTGATAACGGGGATATCGGCCTCCCTCAAAGCCGCTTCGACGCGGTCCAAGTAGTTTCCTTCAGTCCGTCCACGGTGATCGGCGTCCTTCAGTAGCGGCTCATAGACGGTGTATTTGTCCGGCGTCAGAACTGCTACCAAGCGAAGGCGGTGGCTGGCTAATCTCTCCGCTAGCTGCTTAACGCCGTGAACCTGCAAGTCACGGGGCCTGCGATAATCATTCAAATCCGGCGGGTAAAAAAGCATCCTTTCGCCGTTTGTCAAAGTTTTTTTCACAACGTTGTCTTTATAGCTATTGGGGAAAATGACGTCGTTATGGAGCCGTTTATGCGTATGTTGGGAGATAATTTCCAAGGGTGAGACCCTAACGAAGTCACTAAAGTAACTCAAAGCAACTCGCGGCCAAAGGCCGCAAGTATCTAAGGTATTGCCAGAAACATCTTGCTGGGTTGGCAACGGCACGCGCCCCAAATACTGAAACATCACAGTTCCTTCGGTTATTTTCAGTCGCCGCGCCAATGCCACGATGTGATTAGCTTGAACAAACGCAATATCTGGCGCGGCGGCATTGTAGGTGCCGACGTCGAGTTGCCGCTCCAATTGAGCGGTCAAGGTCTGGTGATCGCTGACCCCGCTCCCGACACCCATTGAGTCGCCAAGCAGCAAAATCCGATAAGGTCGATCGTGATTTTTGCTAACCTGATTTTGTCGATAGCCAAAGCTGTCGGTCGTAAATACTTCCCGGCGGTATTGTCTCGCCTCGGGCAGATTGGCCATCGCGGCAAGATCCCCGTAGGTGCTTTCGCGATCGTACGAAGTGTCGCTTCGGAATGGACCACAAAGGCCGCGAAAGCGCAGCATCGCTTCCCAAGCTCGGAAGGAAAAATGATCCAGCGGCAAAAAGCGCAGAGCGACGTCTAATATGAACGCGACCGCGATAATAGCCGGGACAATCCGGCCAATCCTCCAACAACTAGCAAGATTGCGGCCGCGATCCGTCATAAACTACCGGTCGGCACCGGGTCACCTGCGTCGACCGGTTCACTGACTAGGGGAAACTAACCGGCACCGACTTGCCGGTGACGTTCGCCAAGATCGCATCGTTGTCGTAGGCCTGCACTGAAAAGTAGTAAGTTCCCCCAGCGACATTGATAACTGTCGAAGTGGCGGCACCCACGTTAACAACGCTGGTAAGCGCCGCCGGGCTGGATCCATAAAACACTCTGAAGCCGGCAATCGTGGGTTCGAGCAGCCTAAGGTCATCCCAAGAGACTTGCACCTGACCGGTTCCCCCCGACTGCGCGACGACGTTCTCCGGCGCCATCAAAGAGGGTGCCCAGAGGCGGGCCATCTCGGCATGGCCGGCAGGATTGGGGTGCACCGGATTATTGACGTTCACCAAGCTCGGGTGGTTCAGATAAAAGGCATTGAAATCAGGGCCCGCTGTCAGGCCGTTGCCCGCGATGAGATTATTGATGTAAGGCTGCCAATTGGTCTTATTTTGCGGCACCGCCAGGACGATATCGGAACCAGTAGCCCCATAAGTATTCTTCAACACATTGATGATACTTTGCATGGTGTTCTGAAAGGTTGCCGAGCCACCGGGGTCGTTGCTGCCTAGATGGATGAGCCACTTGTTCGGCCGCAGCGCGTTCATGCGGTTTTGCCACTGCGCGCTCAACATGCGCGACAAGTAGTTGCCCGCGTTAATACCTGCCACACCTTCGTTGAGAATGAAGTTAGGAGAGTCAAAAAAAGCTTCGAGCCTATCGTTGAGGGCAATATGGTGGCTTGCTTCCTGCCAGTGATCTCGGTAGGCCCCGCTGGCTATGCCACATTGAGGATAATTGCGCTGATCGATCGAGGCAATCGGCGCCGCCAGCCAGCTCGTATACGGCGCAACGTTGTAGGCAACCCCATCGTACCCCTCGGTGATCGAGTCACCAATTGCAACGTAGATATCGCCAATGCCAAGTTGCGTCAGGAAATCGCGGTTCAAAGCACCCGCGACAACGTTCTGCGTTGAATCGACAATATAGGCATCGACTCGATATTCACCCTTGGCCAAACCGGCGAAAGTCGCGCGGTATGGTGACGCCATGGCAAACTGAACGACCTCTCCGGCGCTGTTTTCGTTCAGTACAAATTTTACTCCGCCGCCGTTCGGCAGCGTTCCCGAGATGGCAGTCACCGAAAGTGAATTGCTCGTTTGAATATAGGGAATTGAAAATGCCGTGTTGCATTCTTGTCGTGCGATGCTGAGTGTCGCCACGTTGGGAGCAGCTAGGACATTGCGTGCCGGAGCGACAATCACGATATTCGTCGCTTGTGGGGTGACCAGCATCTGGTTGCTAGTCGACAGGCGAGTGTAGCCACTGTTGGCGAACAAACGCCACCCATAAAGGCCGTTGGCTAGATTTCCGGGTAAGACGGCAACACAGGCGCCGGAAGGGATGGCGCTACTGCCGGCGTTCTGGCTACAGCTCACAAACATCCAGCTAAGATAATTCGCGTCCGGCGCTCCGACCGCATAAAGCCCCATCCAATCTCGGTGGCTCGGACTGACGATACCGCTCCAACTGACCATGACCGAGCTCCCGGAGGACGCGATGCCAGGGCTCACCGTAAGGCTCGGGGCCGGCGGCACGTCGTTGTCGACGATCGTCACAGCGGCGCTTCCCGGTGCACCCACGGTGTAGGCAGAACTAGACGTCAAGGTGATGATGACCGTCTCGTTGCCTTCGACGAGGTTATCTTCGCGAGGCACCACGGTAATTGGCACCGAGACCGCACCGATCGGAATAATGACGCTTCCCGATAGGCCGTCGTAGTCGCCGCCGTTGGTGGCGGTTCCGCCGATTGTATAACTCACGGTTAGTGCTGCTGCCGTGCTACCAGTGCGGCTCACCGTAAACACGCCGGTATCCGAAGGCGTTCCTTCGGTGGTGGTGCCGTCGCTCGCAGTGATCGAGACTACGGGCAACGCAATAACGTTGAACGCATTGCTGGTCGCGAGCAGCGTATTGCTGTTGTTGGCAAACAGCCGCAGTTGGTAGCTTCCGAGGGATGCCGAACTCGGCACCGTCATGGGACACGAGCCTGCTGCCATGGGGTTGCCGGCACTCTGGGTGCAGCTCACGTAAATCCATGCGAGATAACCGCCACCCGCGGTGGAATAGAGGCCAATCCAGTCGCGCGACGTCGGGCTAATAATGCCGCTCCAGGTCGCCGTCACAACGCCTCCCTGGCCCACACTGCCGGGGCTGGCAGCGATGCTCGGGCCCACAGGAACATCGTTGTCGACTATGGTGACGGTAGCCGCTGTTTGCACGCCGAGGGTATAGACGTTGGCCTTCGGGCTCAGCGTGATGGCGACGGTTTCATTGGGCTCCACCAAGTTGTCATCGATGGGTGTCACGGTGATCACCGCCGTGAGCGAAGTCGCTGGTATGGTAATACTCGTGTTCGCGCCGGTGCCAAGCGTATAATCGGTATCTTTGAACGCGGTTCCGGAGATCGCGAAATCGACGGTTAGGGGCTGCGCGGTGCTCCCCGTCCGCGTCACCGTAAAAGCCCCGGTGTCGGTAGCTGGCGTGCCTTCGGTCGCAATGGCGTCTGTCGCGGTTATCGTTACTACGGGCAAAGGCGGATCATCGTCGACGATGGTCACAGTGCCGGCGGCAGGCGTGCCTAAGGCATAGGACGCGTCGCTCGCCAAACTGATAACAACCGTTTCGTCGCCTTCGGAGCTGCTATCGTTGAGTGGTATGACCTCAATATCGGCGTAAGCCGATCCAGCGGGGATCGTGATACTGGTCGGCAGCGCCACGTAGTCGATGCCATTCGTAGCGCTGCCGCCGCGGCTGTAGAACACGGTCACGGCCGCTGTGGTTGAGCCAGTGCGATTGACCCTAATGACGCCCTTCACGCCGGGTGCAGCGTTTTCCGCGACACTCGGGGTCGGGACACCGATGCTCACCGTCGGCCCGGTGTTCGGACTCACCGTGAAGGAATTGCTGACTGCCAATCGCCCATAACTATTGCTGGCAAATAAGCGTAGTTCGTACGATCCGTTGGCGACGGAACTAGGGACGGTCACAGGACACGACCCGGAGCCAGCCGCGCTGCCGGCGCTGCGCGTGCAATTCACATAGAGCCAGTTTAAATAAGCGGTATCAGCCTCACCGACTGCGTACAACGCGATCCAATCGGCACCCGTCGGCGTTGCGATCCCATTCCAGGTCGCCATCACAGCGGCCCCGGGAGCGACCACTGCAGGGTTCGCGGTCAACGATGCCCCAGGGACTGTCATTGGGTTGCTGGTCGCTAGGCGATTATAACTGCCGGCGCCAAACAGCCGCAGCTCGTAGTTCCCCTGGGCCAACGGGCTCGGCAATGCAAAGGGGCAGAAACCGCTGGCGGCCGCACTACCCGCTGTGCGCGAGCAACTAACATAAACCCAATGCAAATAACTCGAGTCCGGAGCACCAAGCGTATGAAGTCCGATCCAATCAGTGCTGACGGGGGTCGCAATGGCGTTCCAGTTTGCGGTCACAGTAGCACCGCCTGTGACGGTCGTGGGACTAACCGTCAACGTAGCGGCTTCAGCGTGGGCTGCGCAGGCCACGAATGCAAGAATCACAGCTGCTAGTTTCAATGTAGATTTCGTTCGAACAATCATGCCAATCACCAACGGCGACACTCCTGTAGAAAGATTACCAAATCATAACTTACACAGCCACAGCCTTATTCGGAGCCTTTGCGATACTTACCCTTCCACTACTTTCTGTTTCCAAGGCAATATGGCTTGGCACACGCAAAGGCTTATTGGCGCTCAGGGTATATACGCCATTGACTTCGATAAAGCCATGGTCCGGATAATAGTTTTTCGCCATGCCATTCTTGGCGGTAGGAATAAAGCGGCCGCGCAGAATGTATTGGCCATGCTGGCGCGCCTGCGCCTGTAAAACCGCCAACAGCGCCGTTTCCACTCCCCTGCCGAGCACCCGGCAGCTCAACACTAAAGTATCGAACTCCCAGGCCTCGGCTCGCTCAACGCAGAAGACCACACCGGTGAGCCCGTATTCGCCGAAGCGGTCGGTTGCCGACAACGCGTAGAGATGCCAAGTCCGATCTTGCCAAAGCTTGCGCACATCGGCTTCACTGTAGCGTTTAGTCGTCATGTTGAATTGGTTGGTCTTGTTCACTAACTGGGTGACCCGACCAAGTTGTTCTTCACTCACCGGTGCCACCCGGACCCGCAGTCCGAGCCCAGCCAAATATTCCTCCATCGTCTTCACTTCAATGCGCAAGATTTCACGTTGCCGCTCCTGCGCATACATGTCGGCGCGCTGCAAATCTTCGCTTGTAAGGGTCAACTGATCGAAGGCGCCGGATGAGTCAAGAAGTTGCACGTAGTAGGCAGCGTCGCCATTCAAGTGCAGCGTCACCACTTCAGGAGCATTGGCGGCAACCTCGGCACACTCGGCGGCGCTGTCATCGATGAGCACAAAACTATCGGAGCCAAGATTTAAGTCCTGCGCGATCTGGCGCAGATTCTGCGACTTGGCTAGCCAGTTGATGCGCGCAGCCGAAATGTGTTCGCGCTTCAGGATCATTCCAGGATTGCGCTCGAACACTTCCCACACGTCGGCTTCATCGTTCTTGCTCACCAGCGCCAGCAGCACGCCCCGTTCACGCAGCTTGAGCGCGTAGCGCTGTAATTCGACGTAGGCATTGCCCGGGGCATCCTCACCCACCTGCACACCCAAAGGCCCATCCTCCCCCACCACGCCACCCCACAGCGTGTTATCGCAGTCCATCACCAACACTTTCTTCGCCGGCTGCTTGAGCGACTTAACGACCTGCGCAATCCGTTTGCCGACTTCCTGAGAAAATGGCTCGGTCCAGGGAATTTTCGCCAGCAGCCACATACGCGGGCTGGCAGCGCGTTGCGCGCCAAAATCGCGCTGCGCACCGTCGACATCGACCAGGTGCACGCGGCTCATATCGCCTAAAGCGCGGCGCCAATAAGCCACCACGTCGGCGTGCAGAGCCGCAATGCCGCCTTCGACACGAGCATCGAGCAAACCTAACGGACGGACATCGGGCCGCGGCGGGGTATTGACGATAACCGTGGCGTTGGAGTTTTGCAGGAAGACTTTGACAGCGCCGAGCAGCTGACCGATCTCCAGTTGGGCGGCTTCGCGCGCCCCGGCGGGGTCTTTGATCAGCAAATTCAGCGCTTCAGACAAGAGCTCCTCCATGCGCCACAGAATGACGACGACGTCAGGGGCGGGTTCCACGCGCAGAGTCGACGCAGGAGAAAGCAGTTCGGGATAAATCTAGTTGTAGGGCGAATGGCGCAGCGCCGCGGCGATGCCATGGCGCAACAGTTCGACACCGATATAGGGGTCTATCGGCTCGGTCGTGAAAGTAGCGCAGAGTGCAATCTTTACCGGCTTAGTGGTTTGGCTTGCAAGTTTGGTTCCCATTCGCCCCAGCACATGCGCGCCTCAAGCGGCGTTGCCGCCGCTTTGGCAGCTTCGATGATATTTGCCGACAGCTCAGCCATTGGAGTTCGCCATGAAGCCTAAACTTGTATGCCTTTTCGGCGCAGCACATCGCGCGCCATGCCAATCGTACGCATGCGCAATATCTCGGTGGTCGTCAGCTCAATGCCGAAGGTTTCCTCGATGGCGGTCACCAGGCGCACGGCATTCATGCTGTCCCAGCTCGGCGTGTTCTCGGGAGAGCTGTCATCGTTGAGCGACGCAGCTCCGACTTTCAACACGGTGGCGAAGGTTTGCAGCAGCTTATCCATGGCCTTTTCACCTATATCAAAATTGGAAGTAGAGAAAAGGCGAGCTTTTTGCCCCATAAATCAGGAACAGCGATAGCACAAACAACAAGCACAGACTCGCTGTCGCCAATGGCCGCCATTGATGCGGCATCTCAAATGTATTGGGGCCGAAATGAGCGATCGCTCCGGCCAAGATTAAAAAGACCACCAAAACTCCCGCACCGATCAAAGGCGCGCCGTCATACGGCAGCAAAAGCCGGGCGAAGATCGCCTTTGCCGTCGCGTAGTCCGGCGCGCGAAACAGCACTAGGCCGAAGAGCACAAGGAAGAACGTGACGGCGCGCTGCAGCCATGGCGCCCAGCCATCCCAGAACGCGGCGTATCGGGTATAGATCACCAGCAGTAAACCGTGATAGGCGCCCCAGAGCACGAAGGTGTAATTCGCCCCGTGCCACAAACCGCAGAGGGTCATCGTCACCAGCGTTACAAGATAGATACGGCGCTCGGCTGGCCGCCGTCCAATCATCGGCAAGTACACATAGTCGCGAAAACAGCGCGACAGCGTCATGTGCCAGCGCCGCCAAAAGTCCGCGGGATTGACCGCGCGATAAGGTGAGTTGAAATTCTGCGGAATATGCAGGCCGAACAATAGGCCCAAACCCACTGCCATATTGCTGTAGCCGGCAAAGTCGAAATAGATCTGGTAGGTGTAGCCGAGCATACACAACCACGCCGACGCGGTGGACAGCGACCAGACGTTCTGAAAGGCCGGATCGATGACCGCGGCAATGGAATCGGCAATGACCACTTTCTGAATCAACCCAATCGTGAAGAACGACCAGCCGCGATCGAGAAAGTCGCGCCGGCTCGTCAGATCGATGCGCTCAAGGTCTTTTTCCAGTTCGCGAAAGCGCACGATCGGCCCCGCCACAAGCTGAGAAAACAGCGAGACGTAGCAGGAAAATTCCAAAAAATTCCGCGTCGGCTTGATCACTTCAAGGTAGCAATCGACGATGTAGGTAATCGTGTGAAAAATGTAAAACGAAATGCCAATGGGCAGCAGAATCTGTGGCAAGGGGAGCGTCGCCAGCCCCTGCCAACTCAACAGGCCGTTGAGCATCTGGATGCTGAAATCCGTGTATTTGAAATAGCCCAGCAGTCCTAGTTCAATCGCGATCGGCACTATCAGTAATAACCGGCGTGCGCGCGGACTGTTTTGCCAGCGGAGAAAACCTAGACCGGTCAGGTAGCTCACCACCGTAGCGAACGCCATCAGATAGCAGTACCACCAGTTCCAGTAGCCGTAGAAAACATAGCTGGTGACGGTCAACCAGAGGTAGCGCTGGTTCTTGTTCGGCAGGGCCCAGAAGACGAGGTAGGTGACCGGTAGGAACAGGAACAGAAAAACCGTGCTGTTGAACAACATCGCTGCTTAATCTAGAAGCTCAAAGGGTCGATGGCAACGGGGCGGGCCACGCGGCCTGTCACACCGCTCCCTTAACCGCCATCAAAGCCAAACAATAACACAATCGCCCTAAATTTTAGCGACTTTTTGGCTCGTTCCATGCCGGCCCGCCCGGAGCTAAAAGCCAGGTCAAAGCCACCACGGCTCAAGGTAGCGGTTTTGCCGGATCCGCCAGCGGCTTAAACCGCTGCGAGTAGCGTGCGCGCGCGCCCAGCCTGCCGGTGAGAAATTTGTCGCGGCTTTCGGTCTCCAGCTCGATGCGCTGGTTTTTCGCCGGATCGCGAAACGTGTTGATCGGATCTTTGCCGGCAGCGATCAGTTTAATTTGATTGTCGATCAAATGCCTATACAACACCAGGCCATGGTCGGACTCGCCAAGCATTTCCTTAGTGCGGTCGTACACCGGGCCCTGCGAAATGAAGATCGCATTGTCCTGCGGGTCGACATCGTTGTCGAGGTATTGAAACTGCGGCTGGCCGTGCCAATCGAGCTCTGGCGATGGCATGTGATAGAGCGGCATCTCGTCGGCGGTCTGCGTCTCGCCTTTCTCTAGAGGATGAATCGAGTAATACCACTGCGCCGTGTGGGTTTCGTCCACCGGCACGCGGAAGCGCAGCATGTCCGGGCCCTTTTGCGTGCACGGGAAAATCAGCCAGTGGCCCTTTTTCCAATCATCGGACTCTTCATCTTCGCCTTCTAAGATGCGTCGCTTGATAATGCCGAACTCGCCCAGGTCGAAACCGACTTTGAGATGTTTAACCCGTTTGCGAATCCGATCCGTGCGGCCGGTGCGCTCGGCGGAATAGTTGCGAAACACGCCGTGCAGCCATTCGACGTGCACCGGATCGAGAATGTTTTCCGCCGCCTGCAGCCAGTTGCAGCGGGTCAAGGTGTAACCCACCTCGCGCCAGGAATTTTCTTCGACGAGCAAGTCCCAATGCGGCACCAGCGGCGCCGGCTGCGGCCCAATATAACCAAAGATCAAGCCGCCCAATTCTTCGGCGATGTAATGGGTAAGCTGAATTTTTTCTTTGAAACATTTGTTCAGCGTTTCTTCTAACGGCTGCTCGACGCACTGCCCCGCGCCATTGAATTTCCAACCATGATAGGAACAGCGTACGCCGCCTTCTTCGGGCATGCCGTAAACCAGGTTTGCGCGCCGGTGCGCGCAATACGCATCGATCAAGCCGAGTTTACCGTTGGGCTCCTTGAACAACACCAACTCTTCACCGAGCAATTTAACGAACTTGGTCGGATGGCGCGCCAACTCGGAAACCGCCGCAATCGGGTACCAATAGCGGCGCAGCAGGTCGCCCACCGGCGTGCCGGCTTTGATCTGCGTCAGTCGTTGGTTTTCTTCCTTGCTGATCATGATTCTCTCCGGCTTCAAATCTTCTCTTACAACAAGCAGTTGAATGGAGACAAGCGTTGGCGTTAAGGACCGCGCATCGACGCTGGAGCATCGAAGATAGCCATCCGAAGTTTCAATTTTAATTTTTAATTTTCAATTTTTTCGTGTGCTGCGCGCCAGCGCCTGATTGACCACACGCTGCATTGGCTCGGCGTCAATCCACTCTTCTTTCCAAGTGACCATATACTTCGCGCCATCTTTGCGCCGCGCCATGGGCCGCACGTCGGTCTTGGGGATGTCGATGCGCAGCGAATCGTTGACGCTGCCGTCTTTCTGCACGGCGATTTGACCTTCGCGCGATAGGAGCCAATTGATAAAAACTTTTGCGGCGTTGGGGTGCGGCGATTTGTCGGCCCAGGCCAGTGTAAAAGCCCCCGGCTCCAACATGCCGCCCTCCTTCCATACGCCAGTGTCGACGACGTTTACCGGCAACCCCTGCGCTCTCGCTTGCAGCACATCATCGCCGTTGCCAAATAGCATGATGGCAAACCTTTTTTGCGCCAACCAATCGATGGCCTGACGATAATCACGTGAAACCATCACCACCTGCTCAGTAAACAAGCGGCGGAGAAAGTCCGCGCCGAGCTGAGCATGGGAATAAGCCGCGCGCGCACCGCTGCGGCCATAGCCTGTCGCGCGCGGATCGATGACAACGATCTTGGCGCGCCACTTCTCCTGCAAAAGGTCCCAGAACGAATGCAACTCCGCCGGCACCACAGTCTCGGTGTTATAAGCCACCATGTTCACCGACACACTGCCCACCGGCACGAAAATATATTTGCCCTCGCTGTCGATATACTGATGCTTGCCCGACCACCATTTTGATTCGTCTTTCACTTCGGGAAGAATAAACGCGGTGGATATCGGCTGCAGAGCTTTGGCCTGGTAGAGCGCGTAAGGAGAAGTATTTCCGATGCGCGCCACGTCGGCGAGAAACTTACCGGCGCGCCGCTCGGCCATCATGCGCGCCAGCAGCTCATTGCCCTTGCCCTGGACGACGCGGACTCTAATGCGCGGAAATTTCTTTTCAAACTCCGAGACAAAACCGACTTCGCCGAGAGTGTAATAGGTCAGCTCGCCTTCCTGCTCGGCGGCTTTGAGTGCGCGATCCCACTCGGCTTGCCAGGGCTCGGCGGCGCCGAGCATCGGCTTCAAGCCTAGAAGGGATAGTATGAAGGCAAATAGGAAAACCAGCATGTTCTGCTTCACGCTAAAAAAGGGCGGATGGCAAACCCGCCCCTGCAATTCCAATTTCATTTGCGCCGTTTGCGCTTTTTTGCGGTTAAATCTTCTGGTCCGAGTCTATTTCTTAATAATCTCTTTCAGCAGCTTATTCACCGGCTCCTGGTTGCTGCGCTCGGCAGTATCCATAATGATATACTTGGTTCCCGCGACGCGACGCTGATGCGCCGGTATCATATCTTTCGCGATGTCCGTGCGCATCGATTCCACCAGCAAATCCGGCGAGTTCATGATTTTCTGAAACGACAGCTGCCCTTCGCGCGACAACAGCCAGTTGAGAAACACTTTTGCCGCAGCCGGATGGGGCGCTTGGTTCATCAGCGCTACAGTGCCGTTGCTGCCGGAATAGATCCCCGGGGTTTCCTTCCAGCGATAGACGTCGAACTCGCCCACCGGCAAACCCTGCGCTGTGGCCGCTTCGATATTGCCACACATGAGACAGAGCGCGTACTTCCCGACTGCCAGCCAGTCGAGCGCCTGGCGGTCGTCGCGGCTCAAAGCAACGTCCATTTCGGTGAATAGCCGAGTCAAAAATTTCTCACCCAGCTCGGGAATATTGTAGATAAACCGCCCGCCGACGCGCTGCCGCCCCGGCTGGCGCGGATCGAGTGAGACGATTTTGCCGCGCCATTTGGGGTTGAGCATGTCCCAGTAGGATTTGAATTCTTTCGGGTCAACAAGATTTTTGTTGTAAAAAAGATTGGGCATATCGACGCTGCCCAGGAAGACGAAAATGTAATTGCCCTCCGGGTCCATGTAGTGGTGTCTGCCTTCCCACCACTTTGATAGGTCGAGCACTTCGGGCAACAGCAAGCCCGGTTTGATCGGATCGAGGGCTTTGGCTGGATACAACACCGCAAACGGTGTGGTCGGGCCGCAAATGCAAATGTCCCAGAGAAACTTTCCGGCACGCCGTTCCGCCATCAAGCGCGGCCCGGTTTCTGCAGCCGGGGTCGCCGCCGTAACAACTTGGATCTCGGGATACTTCCTTTCGAAGGCTTTGACCGCTGCTTCGATGTTTTCCCGCTGATAGAGGAAGACGCTGACTTTGCCCTCCTTTTTGGCGGCTTCGAGCGTGCGTGCCCATTCGGCGTCGCTTTTCGCTTCTGCCGCCTCGGCCCAGGGGGTCACCAGAAACAATAGGAACGCAGCCGCTAAGGTGCTCAACGCACGGCGAAGGATTGGGCGACAAAACGGTAACATTAAAGCCGCTCGATGGAAGTTTTAGAGCGTTGCACTCTTTGAACGGTAACCCTTGAATGGCGCGACGCTACGCGTCGCGTGGCCAGAGGGTCATGCCCTCCGGCTTCAGATCGAGCAACACTTTATCGCCGGCCCTGAGCCCTTGAGAAACCGGCGAGAGTAGTACGCGCGACTCGGTGCCGAGTTTGACGGCGTATTCGTAACGGTCGCCGAGGAACTGCACTCCTTGCAGGGCGGCTTCCACCATGTTGGCGCGGCCCTCTTGACGATTCCCCGAGAGATCCACCTGCTCAGGGCGAATCGCCACCATGACGCCCTGGCCGACGGCGGGAAAACCGTTGGCCGAGCCGATCACATTGGCGCGCGGCACCGCCAGCGAAGCCGCGCCCACGCCTTGAACCTCGACGTTGACCTGTTTGTCGGAAAGGGCGCTGACTTTGCCCGGCAATAAAAATGTCTTGCCCAAGAAGTCGCGCACAAAGGGCGTCGCCGGCCGGAAGTAAACATCTTCAGGGGCGCCGACCTGCTCGAGCACGCCGAACCTCATGATCGCGATGCGGTCCGACAGACTTAGCGCTTCGATCTGATCGTGGGTAACAAAGATGACGGTGATGTGGACCCGCTGCTGCAGCGATTTTAACTCGCGGCGCATCTCTTCGCGCAGCTGCGCGTCGAGGTTGCTCAGCGGTTCGTCTAGCAACAGCACCTTGGGCGAGAACACCAACGCGCGCGCCAACGCGACGCGCTGCTGCTGGCCGCCAGAGAGCGCCGGCGCGGGGCGCTCTTCCAATCCGGAGAGTCCCACCAAACCCAAAACTTCAGAGACTTTCTTCGCCGCGTCAGCGCCTTTGATGCCGCGCAGCTTTAGCGGATAGGCAACGTTCTCGAAAACGGTCATATGCGGCCAAAGCGCATAGGATTGAAACACCATACCCATGTTGCGCTTTTCCGGTTTGATAAACAGGTTCTTGCCGGGCGCTGCCAAGCATTGGTCGCCGAGATGGATCTCGCCGCTGTCCGGCTTTTCCAAACCGCCGACCATGCGCAGCGTCGTCGTCTTGCCGCAACCGCTGGAACCCAGAAGTGTGAAGAATTCCCCCTCGGCAATATCGAGATTGATGCGGTTGACCGCAGCCACTTGGCCGAAGGTTTTATAGAGGTTTTGAATCCGTAGAAAACTCACTATGCAACTTCCTGTCTTGAACTTTGATCAATCGGCGCGGATGCCGACTTTGAGACCAAACGACCGGGCCACTAGCGCGACGCCAAGGGTGAGCAGCATGATGAAAATAACCGTAATGCTGGCGACTTCGCGATAGCCGGCGGCCACCTGGTCCAGCGCCAGCAGCGACAGCGTGCGCGTCTCGGAGGTGGCTAGCAAGATAATGCTCGACGTTTGCTGCGCCGCGAACATGAACTTCAGCACTGCGACTAACACCATCGTCTGCGCCATCAATGGGAAGACGACTTTGAAATAAGTGCGCCAGAATCCGGCGCCTGACATGCGTGAGGCCTCTTCGAGCTCGTTGCCCAATTGCACAAAGTTAGCCTTGAGTATTTGCGTCGACAGCGTGATGCCGCCCAACACCGAAGCAATGACGAGCAAAAACAGCGTCCCATAGAACGGCCGGAAGAACGGCGTGCCGAGAAACATCCACAGTAGACCCAGACCGGAAAGCACGCCGGGAATTGCCGAGGGCAGCCAGCAGATCGAATCGAGAATGCCGCGGCCCGGATATTTGGTGCGCACGAGAATATAGCCAACCAGCGAGAAGAAAAGCGCGCCGACAATGGCCGCGCTGAAAGCGATGATCAAAGTGTTCTGCAACCCCTGCAGGATGCGCGGATCAGACAGCGCCATTTTCCAATATTCGATCGTCCAAGTTTTCGGCAGATTAAAAAAGCCAAAGCGGGTCATGAAGCTGCCGCCAAAGACGCTCAAGATCGGCACGACATCGAGCAGGAAGACGATGAAACCGACCAAGATCGTCGCCGGCCAACGCCAGATGCCGAGCTCGATGATCTTGGGTTTGAACTGGCCGGTCACGGTCGTGAACTGGCGGCGCGCGATAAGCCTGCGCTGAATCGGAATGAAGGCGATCAAGAAAATCAGAATCACGCTGCCCAGCGCCGCCGCTTGATTGACCAGCGGCGGTTCCTGGCGCGCCAGATCGACAATCTTGGTGGCGTAAACGTAAAAGCCCCAGGGCACGCCGAGCAGGAGCTCAGTCTCGAAGCTGCTGAAGATACGAATGACGCTGAGCAGAAAGACCACGATAATAACTGGGGTCATGGCGGGGATGGTAATGCGCAACAGCGTGGTAAACGGACTCGCTCCCGACATCCGGCTCGCCTCTTCCATCGACGCGTCCATGCGCCGGAACGCCGGCGTCATCAGCATGACCTTGGTGGAAATCCCATTGGCCATCAGGTGGGCCCAGATGATGCCGGAAAAGGAGTAAATGTCGAAGTTGATTCCCAGCGGCCGCAGCCAGCTATTGACCAGCCCTGTGCTCGGATCGAGCAGCAGCATCCAGCCGAAGGTCGTCGCCAAATTGGGCAGAATAAACGATATCCAGAAACCGAACTCGAACAAGTTGGCGCCGTAAATATTGGTTCGCGCCAGCAACCAGGAGATGAAAATACCGGAGGGCAGCGCGATCAGCTGCAAAACAATGCCGATCTTGACGCTGTTCCAGAGCGAGCGCCAAATACCTGGCTCGGCGAACGCCTTGCGCCAGGCATCGAGGCCGTAGACTTCTGGCTCGGCGATGGTTGCCGTATTGAAACTATTGATAACGATCAGCGTCAAGGGGTAGAGGACATAAAACCCCATGAAGGCGATCAGCACAGTCATGATCGCCGTGCCACCATCGAGTGGCGGGAACCAGGAGCGGGGGGCGACCTCTATGTTCGCGGTCTCGGTCTTCGCCATGGTCTTCATTATTCCAATGCCAGCGAGTTTTTATCCTTTGTCGGCGGGGAGTGCAAGAGGAAAGCCCCAGGGCCGTCGCGTTCTAACAGCAGCCTCCAAAGATTAAGCGGTGAATGGTTCGACAGGTCTAACCGGAAACGGATTCTCTCCAACGATTTCAACTTCCGAACCGTCCGCCCTGAGCTTAGTCGAAGGGCTCCGATGAATTTTTTTGGCTGCCTGCTAGTACCGGCTCGCCACTTGCCACGCCAACTTATGTTCGCTGCCGTCGCGACTCGACCGCAAGATCGCCAGACAGACTTCCAGGGTCGCCTTACCCCAATGGCCGTCATGGGGCATGGGCTTGTCTTCTCTTACGGCTTTGTAGAAATCGCCCAGCTCAACCCGCAACGGCCCTTGCCATTCGCTGCAGAGCTCTTCGCTGCGGCCCTTTTCATCGTAGACAAACACCCCTTTTGACGACTGCCTGAGCGCGCCGCGCTCACAGCTGACCAGCGTGAGACCGAAAAACGGCTGGCGCGGCCGGCGCTCGGCCGGAGCGTCGCCGCGCTCGATATCGAACGCCACACCCGAGCGGCTGGTGTCCTTGTCGAGATTGCCTTCGGCGCGTGCTTTGCGGAGCCGCTGCCCGGCGGTGACGGCCTCGCGGCCGCCAAAAACATCGCCTTCGATTAACTCACGATCGTCAAAATAGCCGTAGCCATCGTAGATCAAGGTCGCGGCCACACCGCCGGCAAACTCGATCAATGCCGAATAATTCCCTTCCGTGGCATTCTCTGGCGACCATCGGCCGGCCATCGCGCGCACGCTCCGGGCCACGCCGCCGGCCAACAGGCGGGCAATGTCGACCTGGTGCGGCGCCTGGCGGTAGCACACACCGCCGCCCAGCGTAGTATCGATCTCCACCGGCTCGCGCGGCCGCAAGAGCCAGGGCGAATAGCGCAGCGTGTGCACTTGTGTCACGCGCCCCAACCGGCCGCTGCTGATGATCTCGCGCATCTTGCGAATCGGCTCGTTGAAGCTGCGCGTGTGGGCGACCATCAGCTTGACGCGATTTTTTTCCGCTGCAGCGATCATACGATCGCAGTCTTCCAGGGTTAGCGCCATCGGCTTTTCGACCATCACATGCTTGCCGCGCTCCATCGCGGCCATCGCGTGCGGCGCGTGAAACGGATTGGGTGTGGCGACATAGACCGCGTCCAAGTCTTTCATCGCGCACATCGCCTCGACGCTGTCGAAGGTTTGCACGCCGAACTCGGCGGCGTACTGCGCCCGCGCTTTCTCGCGCAGATCGGCGCCGGCGACGAAATCGAAGCCACTCGTCTTGCGAATCGCCAGCGGCAGCGAGCGCCCCCCGGTGCCAAGGCCCACTAGGCCGATTCTGATATTCATAGCCGGGGTACCGAGGGGTTACTCCTCCGAGTTAAGCACCGGACTATACTTCGTCGCCCCACCCTGTCGCGTCGGCCCACCGCCGCGAAAACTGCCCCTGTTGAGCTTGGCGTCTTCCAAGCGCAATTTGAGCAATTGATTCTTTGCCGGGTCGCGGAACACATTCATCGGATCTTGCCCGGCGCGAACTTTCTCCATCTGCTCTTTCAGCTGCTTGCGATATAGAATAATCCCCTTGTCCGACAGCCCAAGCGCCTCTTGCGTGCGGTCCGCCACGCCGCCCTGCGTCACCCAGGCGATGATGTCTTCGCCGCTGTTGTTGTCGAGCAGCGACCAGTCGGGCTCGCCGTTGGCGTCGACGCCCGGCACCGGCACTTGGTAGAAAGGAATCACGTCCTGCGGCTTGGCGTCGGGCCGCGCGTAGCAGGTGTACCAGAGATGCAGCGTGTGGGAATCATCCAAGGGCACACGAATTTGAAACGTCGGCCGCTGCGTGCTGCCGCTCAAAAGGATATTGGGAAACAAAACCGGATGGCCGACTTGCCAGTCTTCGCTCTCTTCGGTCTGGCCTTCGAGCATGCGGGTTTTGACGATGCCGTGTTCGAACTCACGAAAATTAATTTTCTTATGGCTCACCGGTTTGCCTTTGAATTCCGTGCGCCCCAGCCGTTCCTGCACGTAGTTGAAAAAATGCTGATGCAGCCACTCGACGTGCACCGGGTCGAGGGAGTTCTCCATGATCTGCAGCCAATTGCACGGGATCACCGCGGCGCCGATGTCGCGCAGCACGCCGTCACGCACGAATAGTTCCCAGCGCGGTATCAGCGGCGCCGGCTCGGGGCCGAGGTAGGCAAAGATCAGCCCGCCCAGTTCCTGCACGGGATAGGCCGGCATGCGAATGCGATCCTTGAACGTGCTGTTGGGGTCTTCCGCGGTTTCATAGGGCTGCTCCAAACACCTGCCGTCTTTGCCATAAAGCCAGCCGTGATAGGGGCAGCGCAAACCGTCGTTGTCGGGAATTCCCAAGAGCATCGACATGCGCCGATGCGCGCACTGCGGCCCGATCAAACCCGGCCGCCCCTGCTTGTCGCGGTAGAGCACCAAGTCTTCACCGAGCAAACGAATTTTTTTGGTCGGTTTGTCAATCAACTCCGACGCCGCGGCAATCGGCAGCCAATAGCGCCGCCACAACTCGCCCATCGGTGTGCCGCGGCTGACTTGTGTGAGCAGATTGTTTTCTTCTTGGCTGAGCATGATGTTCCTCTAGAATTCAATTTTCACCACGCAGATCGCGAAGGACACGAAGGTTCGGAAAAAAAATAGCTCTACTTTTTCTTTCCTTCGTGTCCTTCGTGGTAAGTAATCCCTTTCCGATCTTTGCGTCCTTTGCGCCTTTGCGCGAGACAACTCCGAATCCTATTTCTTCTCGGCCAGCGCTTCGCTGATCACTTTACTGATCGGTTTCATATCGAAATAATCCGGGTTCCACTGCGGCAGATATTTCACGCCCGGGTTCAACCGATTGCGCGGCGGAATATCATCCTTGGAAATATCTTGGCGCAGCGACGCTTCGGCGCCGGCGTCGATGAACTTCGCCGCGGTTTTCTGAAAATCGCTCTGTCCCTCGCGCGATAGAAACCAATTGAGAAAAACCTTCGCCGCGTTCGGATGCGGCGCTTGGTTCATCAGCACCAACGTTTTAGCCCGGCTCTCGATGCCGACCCCTTCTTTGAATTGCGTCGGCTCCATCAAATCCACCGGCAAGCCTTGGGCCTTGGCCTCGCTGATCGATTGATGGCGGCACAAGCAAAGCGAGTACTTTCCCGCCGCCAGCCAATCTTCGCCCTGCGGGTAGCGCGCGTATAACGTCAAGCTGGTCTCGCTAAACAAACGCCGCAAGAATTGCGGCCCCAATTCCGCGTTGTGATAGAAAAACCGATCCCGCGTCGCCGCGAAGCCGCCGGCCTTGGGATCGAAGGCAACGATCTTGCCCTTCCATTTGGGCTCGAGCAAATCCCAATACGACTTGAAGCTTTTCGGCTCGACAAGCTTGGTATTGTAACCGACCAAAAACAGCGGCGCGCCGACGTAAACGAGAATATATTTCCCGTCGGGATCGATGAACTGCTGCTTGCCCTGCCACCACTTCGATTCATCTTTGACCTCGGGAAGAATATAGGCCGATGCGATCGGGTCGAGGACTTTGCTTTGATAGAGCGTATGGGGCGACGTGTTGCCGAGGTTGCCGAGGTCGACGAGAAACTTGCCAGCGCGCCGCTCGGCCATGATGCGCGAAATATGCTCGCCGCCGCGCGCGCCGACGACGTTGATTTTGATTTTGGGGAATTTCTTGGCAAACCCCGAGTTGGCGATCGCCTCGCCGATCTCTGACAGGCTGTAGAGGTTCACCTGGCCTTCCTGCTCGGCAGCCTTGAGAACGCGGTTCCACTCGGCTTCCCAGCCCGCGCTTTCTGCTGCCGCAACTCGGCTCGGCGAGAACCCAAGCACCAGCGCCACCAACACAGCTATGAATCCGGCTAGGCGCATAGATCCCCTACTCCGGAACTTTGTCCTCATCGAAGTCAATCACTATCTCCCAGTTATGCCGTAAAAACACCTGATGCGCCGCTTCCGTGCCTGGCAGCTTGATGCCGAGCTGCTCGGCCATCTTGAGGGCATTGCCCGTGCGGCCAGGGCGCAGCCGAAACCGGTGTTTGCTTTCGCCGTGATTGAACACGCCGTCGACCAGCTCGTCCAAGCGCCAGGTCTGCGCGCAGCCGGCCGACGCCGCCCGCGCGAACATCTGCAGTGGCAGCCCCTTTTTCTGCGCCAGCAGCATGCCTTCGTAGATCGCCAGCTCGGACATCGCCTGCATCATCTGGTTGATTTTCTTGCCCACCTGGCCATTGCCGTTGGGGCCGAGGTAGGTCACCATCTGGCCGATCTGCTGCAAGACCGGCAGACAGCGTTGATACGCCGGATAGCTGCCGCCGACAAAGAGCGTCAGGTTGCCGTTGGTCGCGCCGATGTCGGCGCCGCTCACCGGCGCATCGAGCATCTCGATGCCGAGCTCGCGCAGCGCGCCGGAGACTTTGATCGCCAGCTCCTGCGACGTGCTGCTCAAGTCGACGAAACAAAAATCCGCCTGCCGCGCCGCCACCAGCCCGTTTCTGCCGCAGGCCACCTCTTCCACCGACTCCGGTTGCAGCGAAGCGATGACAATGGTCGAACGCTCGGCAACCTTCGCCGGGGTAGCCGCGCTGGCCGCGCCGGCTTTGATAAGCGGCGCCATCCTCGCATCTTCCAAATCGAGCACGGTCAACGGGTAACCAGCGCGCAGGAGCCGGAGCGCAATCGCGCCGCCCATATTGCCAAGCCCGATAAAACCTAAACGCTCCAACGCCGCCGCCGAATGCAACCGCGTCATATTTGCTCCGCCTGCTTCTGCAGTTCAGCGAGCAGCTCTTGGCGATCTACGGGAACGTTGTCGATCGGATACTGCTCGATGCCGATGTCGAGATCGACCAGCGACATATCTTCTCGCAACACGCCTTTGGGCATCTCGCCGTTGGCAACGGCAGCGATGCCATCGCGCAACATCTTACGCAGCACAAGAATCGCCCGGTCGCCGAAGCCGGGGTGTTCCAATGTCCGATCGACGATGGCGCCCTGGCTTTCGACCATCGCTTTGTCCTCCAAAGGCACGATGCCGCGGACCTCGCCATAAGCGCGCCGGTCGTAGGGTTTGCGTTCACGCTGCTTGGTTTTGTCGATGTACTCACCGTGGTAGCGCTTGTCCGGCGGTTTCTCGGGATACACCGTCATGCGCATCTCTTCGCAATGCGTATCGTCGATGGGAATCACCCAGATTGCCTGCTGCAGCGTCACCGGCATTTTGTTCGGATCGTTCTTATACAGCTCGCGCGATTTGCGATTGATCGTCGGCAGCACCGTGCAGCGCTTGCGGATCGCCACATGTCCCGGCCGCGCGCGCGGTTCGAGAATATAGAGTTTGACGCCGTACTCGCCTTCCACCGGCTTGAACGACGGGCAGTTTTTGTAAATACCGTGCAAATAGGTCAGGTGCGTCGTATCCGTAGTATTCTCGACGCCCTGCAGCCAATTGCAATTATACGCCTTGCCGCCATCCGGATCGCCGCGCTCACACACACGGTGACCATCTTGCACCAGCACATCGTAGCGCGGCAGCGGCGGCGGACTCTCTTTGTCTTTACCCAGATAGGCAAAAACAAAGCCGCCCAACTCGCGCGCCGGATACCAGGGATGGTGAATATTCGGCGCGGTCTTGATCGGCTCCGCCGGCCGATCGACAATCGCCCCGCGCCGGTCGTAGCACCAGCCGTGATAGGCGCAGCGAATGCCGTTTTCTTGAATGAGCCCGTACTCCAACGACGCGCGCCGATGCGCGCAATACACGCCAAGCAAATTGAGCTGGCCGCCCAGGTCGCGGAACAAAACCAGTTCCTCGCCAAGAATTTTCACCGGCACCGGAATGTCTTTGACTTCGTCCGCCAACGCCACCGGCCACCAAAACGCGCGCAAATAATTGCCGCCGAGGGTCCCCGGTCCGACCCGGACAACTTCATCCCATGTAAGATCGCTTGGTCTAATCATAGGCTTGTCTCCATCGAATAAGAATTACTCACCACGAAGATCATGACGAAGGACACGAAGTTCGGAAATTTTCTTCTTGGGCTTCCCTTCGTGATCTTCGTGTCCTTCGTGGTGAAATTTCTTTTCCGAACTTTGCGATCTCTGCGTACTCTGCGCGAGAAAATTCCGAATCACTTCGCCATCTCATTCACCAAATCCGTGATCGCCGTGCGATCCCACACCGCCGGGCCCCACAGACGAACGTAGTTCGTGCCCTTCTGCCGCTGCGCCCAGCTCGGCAAAAAATCCTTCGCAATGTCTTCGCGCAGCGAATTGTAGCCAGGCTCGTTGCCGCTCGGTCTCTGCACCGCCATTTGGCCTTCGCGCGACAAGAACCAATTTAGCAGCACCTTGGCGGCGTTCGGATGCGGCGCGTTGTTCGCCAACGCGACCATCGTGCCGCCCGCTTCCAAGCCGACGCCGTCTTTTTTCATTATATGGGCGTCGAGCACTTCCACCGGCAGTCCTTTGCTCTTGGCGCTCTCCAGTTGCTCTGGTTTGGCGGTGATCGCGATGGGATACTTTCCCGACGCCACCCAGTCCAGTTGCTGCCCTTCGTTGCGGATCAGCGTCAGCCCCGAGACAGTAAAAAGTTTTTTGATGAAGTCCGCTCCGAGCTGCGGATTGTAGTAGAGAAATAGCAGCGGACTGGCTCCGCCCGGATCGCGCGGATCTTTCAGTGTGATCTTGCCTTTCCACTTGGGGTCGAGCAGGTCGGCGTAGCCTTTCAGGCTATTCCCATCGACTATTTTTGGATTGTAACCGAGCAAATGCAGCGGAAAGGCCGCATAGATGAAAACGTATTGGTTCTCGATGTCGTTGTAATGATGCCGTCCCTCAAACCATTTGGTGGCATCTCTGACTTCCGGCAACAGCATGGCCGGGCCGATGGGATCGAGCGCCTTGGCTTTGAAGAGAGAAGTCGAGGTGCCGCCGCCGAGACGAATCACGTCGGGCAAATATTTGCCCGCGCGCCGCTCGGCCATAATACGCTGCAGGTGCTGCGCCGCCGTGGCATGGGTAATGTTTACTTTGATCTTGGGGTATTTTTTCTGAAATGCCTGCCACTCCGAGTCGCTGGCGATCTTGTAAACGTTGACCTGCCCTTCCTGCTCGGCGGCTTTGACCGTGCGCTCCCATTCGCTGTCCGATGTTGCCGCTGTTTCTGCGCCACGTGCTTGAGCCGCAACCAACATCGTCAGCAAAATCGCCAGCGGCGCAATGAAACAAGCAAATAAAATCCCCCTGTTGCCCCCCTTTTTCAAAGGGGGACGCGGAATATTCGTCATGAATATTTGAGATGCCACTGTTCCGCATGGTGATTCCCCTCTTTGGAAAAGAGGGGTTAGGGGAGGTTTGTTGGGCGCGGGCGGAGATGCGCACGATTTTTTCATGGCCCTAAGGTAAGGCAAGATTTTCTGGCGGATCATCACCGATCCTCCGTGAGAGACCTACAAATCCAACGTCGCCGGCGCAAACAACTCTTCAATCTTCGCCTTCTGCGGCGTCAGTCCCTGCTCGTGGGAATAATTGATAATTGTGTCCAGCATCGGCCGATTCGCCTTGATGCCGTAGGGATAGGGATCGTCGCCGAGAATCTCCCGGGTCTTGGCAACGTATTCTCGGCCGAAAAACAATCCCGACGGCAAGCTCTCAACGAAACGGTCGCGCCAAGCTTCCTTCGCCGCGAAAAACGCTTTGTAAAGATTGAACGCCAGCCAGGGATACTTGCGCGCGACGTCGCCACGGATCGCGTAGGCATGATTGGCCGGCGCAAAGCCGTGCTGTTTGACGAAGCGAGCGGCCTCGGCCATGCGGTCAGGGAATAGCGGCTTCACCTTGCTCCAGTCGCCGCCCTGCGCGCGAATGTGGGTCGAGCGGTCGATGATATTCGACTCGCGCGAAAACGCGCGCGTCACCGACGCGACGTCGATCTCGTTATTGACCAGCATCGACGCAATGCTCTTGTCCGGCGGAATCCGGTTAAACGAGATTCCCTTCGGCGGAGTAAATCCCGTCGCGCCTCCGTGACTCAGCTCTTCGGTCCGCTCCATCCACCAGTCGACTTTGTACTGCGATACGCCGAAGTCATGCTCCAAGGTCCCGCGCACCCAGAGCGACGCCGTCTGCTGGTACTCGCCAACGCCGATACGCCTGCCGGCAATGTCGCTCGCCTGCTTGATGCCCGAGTCGCCATGATAGGAAAGCTCCGCATGAAAGAAGCGCCGCGCCGGGAAGACCGGGATGGCGATAAAATCCATGCCGCGCGATCGCGCGATCAAATACGACGACAGCGACAACTCCGAGACATCAAACTCCTTGAACTTGAGCTGGCGCCAAAACGTCTCCGAAGGGTCAGAGTACGTCGGAATCAGCTCGACGCCCTCGGCCTGGATCGTGCCGTTCATCAACGGCTCAACGCGTTCGTTGTAGGCGGAAACGAAACTGAGAGTTAGTTTGGCCATAAAGGGTTCCTCTAGTCGCTGTTTCGAGTTCAAGGTTTCGGGTTTCGAGTCGGCGATGCGCAACCGAGTCCGGAGCTCGAAACCCGAAACTCGAAACCGAAATAGCCGCGCCGCGCGGTTATTTCTGCGTGCACCCCGGATGATACGGCATGTTGCAGCGCGCGCCGGCTTTGACCATCGCTTCTTCGAACTCTTTGTGGATGCGCGGATCCTCGTCTTCGAACTCGATCTGTCCGCCGCCCTGCTTGATGCTCGTGTAAGTACCGCCTTCGCCGTCCTGCATGCGCATAAATTTGAACTTCCAACTGCCCCAGCGCAGCGCTAAATAACGCGCCGGCGCGGCGCCGGAATTGAAATGCTGGTGGAACCACTGGTCCGGCGGCACCACCACACTGCCGGGTTTCCAATCGACGCGCTGCATCTCTTTCCCCTCAGGCCAAAGCACCGAATAACCCTGCCCCGTAAGAATGATCACATGCGCCCCCGGCCCATGCTTGTGACCTTTCTTGTAAGTGCCCACCGGGAATTCCGAAATATGCGCGCACATGGTTTGTCCGGCGAGATTGAACTTCATATTGGTGCTGCCCTTGCCGCGCTCGCTGTAGTCGGCCAAGCCGATGGTGTGGGTGTCCGGGACAAAATTGGTCGTCATAAAAAATCGCCCAGTGACTTCGCCGTTGCCGCTGAAATAGTCGTCCTGCGCCGGATCGAAGCGGTCGAGAAACGGATAATCGTTGTTAAAAACAAAATCGACGTTGTGAAACAGATTGATCATGAAGCAAGAATTGGTCACGGCGAAATAGCGCGCCGCCTCCGTGCCGCTCGCATTGAAGTGCTGGTAGTAAGCGTTGATCGGCACCGCAAACAAACTCCCCGGCCCCCACTCGAAGGTGTGCTTCTTGCCGTTTTTCTGCCAGACCGTCGTCGCGCCGTAGCCCTTGGTGACGTAGATCATCTCTTCGTAGAGATGTTTCTGCTCCTTGGTCTTGCTCTTGGGCGGAATCTCGCAGACGTAACCGTCGTTCACCCCTCCCGTGCCATCAAGCACCACGAATGAACAGGGCACACCTTTCAGATCCCAGTTTTCCACCGGGACCTTATTCAAATCCTCAACGAAGAATCCCGAGACAAGTGGAATTTTTTGTTTCTGCTGCCATTCTTTATAGGTATCAATGCGCTCGTACTTGATCGCCACGGGCGAAGTCGCTTCGGCCATAGAAAAATCTCCCTCAATGATTCGCTAAGCAGAGTCGTATCGCGAGTCGGGTCGTCTGGTCAAATGCACGATGGTATCGCTTCGCTCAACCCATTCTACTCTTGGTCGAAAACGTAGGATGGGTTGCGCCGCGCCGATACCCATCGGAATCGCGCGAGCGCGGGCAATCCTGTCCGCGCCAAAAAGAAAGGCCGGCTAGAAAGCCGGCCCGCCATTTTCAAACACGAAACCCGAACTCGAAACCGAAATAGCCGCGTCTCGCGGCTATTTCTGCGTACACCCCGGGTGATATGGCATGTTGCACTTTGCGCTGGCGAGCTTCATCGCCGTCTCGAAGTCTTTGTGGATCTGCGGATCTTCGTCTTCAAACTCGATCTGGTTGCCGCCGAGCTTGAGGCTCGTAAACGTCCCGCCTTCGCCGTCCTGCGAGCGCATGAAGCGGTAGCGCCAGTTATTCCAGCGCAGCGCCAGGTAGCGCGACGGCTGGGCGCCGGAGTTGAAATGTTGGTGGAACCACTGGTCCGGCGGCACGACCACGCTGCCGCGGCCCCAATCGACCCGCTGCATCCCTTCGCCTTCTTTCCACAGAACCGAATAACCTTGCCCGGAGAGAATGATGACGTGGGCACCGGGACCATGGCGATGGCCCTTCTTGTAAGTGCCAACTGGGAACTCCGAAATATGGGCGCCCATGGTGTTGCGCGCCAAGTCAAATTTCATATTGGTGCTACCCTTGCCGCGCTCGTCATAGTTGGTCAGCTTGAGCGTGTGCGTATCGGGCACGAAGTTGGTCGTCATGAAAAACCGCCCGGTGACCGTTCCCTCGCCGTTGAAGTAGCCCTCGGTGTGGGGATCGAAGCGATCATTGAAAACGTAGTCGCTGTTAAAAATGTAATCGACGTTGTGAAACAGATTCATCACGAAGCAGGAGTTGGTGACCGCGAAATAACGCGCCGATTCGCTGCCGCTCGCGTTGAAGTGCTGATAGTCGGCGTTGATCGGGATGGCGAACATGCTACCCGGCCCCCATTCGAAGGTGTGCTTCTTCTTGCCGTCGCGCTGCCAGACCGTGGTCGCGCCGTAGCCTTTGGACACGTAGACCATCTCTTCGTACATATGCTTCTGCGGTTTGGTCTTGCCGCCTGCAGGAATTTCACAGACGTAGCCGTCATTGATACCGCCGGTGCCGTCGAGTATGACGAAGGAGCAAGGCACACCTTTCAAATCCCAGTACTCCACGGGTAGTTCGTTGACGTCCTTGACGAAAAAGCCGCGCACACAGGGAATTTTTTGCTGCGCTTGCCAGACTTTGTAAGTATCGAGCCGCTCGGGTTTTAAGTCGCTTGCCGGTTGAGCCATTTCTGCCATTAGAATCTCCTTCTACAAATCTGCGAATGAAATTTCATAATGCATTGTCCTCCCGGGTTCTTACATCCTTCCCCTTGATGGGGAAGGACAGAGGTAGGGGTGCCAGTGAAAATCGCTATCGCGGGCAGCGCACGCCCTATCCTAGCCTTTCCCCGCAAGGGGGAGGGGAACCGGAACCGACTGCGAAGAATAGCGTGAAAGCCTACGCCACTTTCTGCGCTTTGCCGAACAGTCCGACGCGCTCGTTGATCACGTCGAACTCGATCAATTTGTTCTTGCTCGGATCGCGCACGATGCCCAGCGGCTCGCCGCCTCTTTTCACGATCTCGATCTGCTCGCGCAGAAGTTTTCGTAAGAGAATAATTCCTTCGTCACCAACCCCGAGGTGTTCCTGCGAACGGTCCGTCGGCGCCCCTTGGGTTTCCCACGCCATCGCATCTTGCACCAGCACATGCTCCAAGCGGTACTCGCCTTTTTCGTTGCGGATCGGAAAATATTCCCACGGTGTGTCGCCGTCCGCCGGCGATCTGTCGGTATCGTTCGGTGTAAAATAGACCACGAACACTTGGGTATGCGCATCGTCCACTGGCACGCGGATCTGCATGTTTTGCATCAAAAATCCGGTCGTCTTCAGGGCGCGAAAAACATGACGCAGTGTGATCGGGAAGACCAGCGGATGTTGATCGAGCTGCATGCCTTCGCCTGGCTTTCGACCCGGCGTGCGCCGCTGTTTGATGATGCCGAATTCGAAGGGAATGAAATTATGCTCTTCCTCGTATTTACCGACGACACCCACTAGGTGAGCGGTCTCACCGTGCAACCAAAAAAGATGCGACGGGTCGACCGAATTTTCCATCGGCTGCAGCCAATTGCAGTTGTACAGCTCATGCTTCTCAACCCAACGCCTGCCATGCTCCCAGGTAAGGACATCAAAGCGCGGCAACAGCGGCGCAGGCAGCGGTCCCATGTAGGTCCAGATCAATCCTCCAAGCCGCTCGGCCGGATAGGCCACATGTTTGATCCTGTCTTTGAAACCGCCGCTCTCCGGCTCCGCCGGTTGTTCGATGCACTTGCCGGTACAATCGAACTTCCAGCCGTGGTAGGGGCAGCGAATTCCCTCTTCGTCGACGCGGCCAAACGCCAACGACGCCTTGCGGTGCGGGCAAGATTCGCCGACCACACCGTAGTGACCTGTCTTGTCGCGGTAGACGACTAAGTCTTCGCCAAGAATACGCGCCGTTTTGATCGGCTTTGCTTCCGTCAATTCGCCGGCAGCGGCGATCGGCATCCAGTAGCGCCGCAAGAGCTCGCCGCACGGTGTGCCTTTGCCGACGCTGGTGAGCATTTCATTTTCTTCTTTGGTGAGCATGATGGTTGCTCCTTAATTGCTTGCAGAATGGCGCTACGTCCCAAATCCTAAATTCCTTCCTCGGGGGAGGACAAAGGTGGACGTAGCGTGAGAAGCTGCGATGGCCCGCATCCTAACCTTCCCCGAGGCGGGAAAAGAAACTGAAAGTGAGGCCCCAATTACTTACCCTTATCCACCGCAACCATAATATCCCTGGCCAGATCGAAAATCGGCTTCATGTCGCCGTATTCCGGCTTGACCACGTCAAAGTACTTTGCACCCGGCAGCAATCGATTATCCATCGGAATGTCGTCCTTGGGAATATCGATGCGCCGCGAGTTGGCCGGATCGTCAGGGTCGCCAAGTTTTTGCAATGCGATCTGCCCTTTGCGCGAGAGAAACCAATTGATGAAGATCTTGGCCGCATTCGGGTTGGGGGCCTGATTCATATAAGCCAGCGAGCCGCCGCCAGCCGAAAAGCTGGAGCCTTCTTTCCACCTATTGGTATCGAAATCCTCCACCGGCAAGCCTTGATTCTTTGCCCGCTGCGCATCTTTACAACCCATGCAGATGGCGAACTTTCCCTGCGCCAGCCAATCGGTCATCTGGCGAAAGTTCTTGGCGTAGGTAATCTCCATGCCGCCGAAAAATCTCTTCATGTACTCGGGACCGATCTCCGGGCTGTAGTACCAGAACTGCATGGTCGCGCCCAAGCCGGTGTCGCGCGGGTCGAGCGAGACGATTTTACCTTTCCACTTGGGGTTGAGCACGTCTTGGTAGGATTTGAACTCGCTGGGATTGACCAGCTTGGTGTTGTAGGCGAGCTGCGCATTGCTCGCCGATCCGATGAAAGCGAAGATATGCTTGTTTTCCGGATCCGCGTAGCGATGCTCATTGCCGAACCATTTCGAAGTGTCGGTCACCTCCGGCAGCACCAGCAGCGGCTTGATAGGGTCGAGCGCTTTGCCTTTATACAAGGTGTTATAAAGGCTATTGGTGCCGCCGCTGTAAACGTCGGCGATAAATTTACCCGCGCGCCGCTCCGCCATGATGCGATTGGTCATCTCATTGCCGCGCCCTGTCACCGCCACCACGTTGATGCCGGGGAACTCGCGTTTAAAATCGCGCAGCAGCCCCTCGTAGCGATAAATATAAACGTTGACCTGACCCTCTTTTTTAGCCGCTGCCAGCGTTTGCTCCCAGTCCTTTTTCCAATCGACTTGAGCGGCGTAGGCAGCCGGCGACAACAACAGGGCCGCAAAGATCCAAACCGCTTTGGCGAATCGATTTCTAATCATGCGCGAATTTGTTCACTCCGTTTCCGTGCAAAATGGCTAGCCGATGAATTTTTCCCCATGGGTCGCTCAATGTCAACCTGGGGGTTTCGCGACCTATTTCTTGGCTTCCACCGCCCCCATGATCTCCTTGGCAAGATCGTAGATCGGCTTTTGATCGGCGTACTCCGGTTTGACCACATCGAAATATTTGCCGTCGGGCGCCAAACGGTTGGACGGCAACACGTCGTCTTTAGGAATATCGATACGGCGTGAGTTGGGCGCGTCGTCGACGTCACCGAGTTTTTGCAGCGCCATCTGGCCGCGCCGCGACAGGAACCAGTTAACAAACACTTTGGCCGCGTTGGGATGCGGCGCCTGGTTTAACACACTCAGCGAACCGCCGCCCGACGAAAGACTGCCGCCTTCCTTCCACCGCGTCACGTCGAAGTCGTCCACCGGCAGCCCCTGATTTTTTGCCCGCATCGAATCCTTGCAGCCAAAGCAGAGCGCAAAGCGCCCCTGCGCCAGCCAGTCGGTCATCTGGCGAAAATTTCTCGAATACTGAACGTCCATCGTACCGAAAAATTTCTTGATAAACTCCGGACCAAGCTCCGGGCTGTAATAAAAAAATTGCATGGTGCCGCCGAGCCCGCCGTCGCGCAAATCGAGAGCCACGATCTTGCCGCGCCACTTGGGCTGGATAAAGTCCCAGTAAGATTTGAACTCTTTCGGGTTGACCATCGTCGTATTGTACGCCAACTGCGAATCGCTCGCGCTGGCAAGGTAGGCAAAGATGTATTTCCCATCGCCGTCGACGTAGCGATGCTCTTTGGCATACCACTTCGACTCGTCGACCACTTCCGGCAAAACCAACATCGGTTTGATCGGATCGAGCACTTTACCCTTGTAAAGAATGTTGTAATTACCGCCCGGTCCGGCGCTGTAAACGTCGGCGATGTATCTGCCGGCGCGGCGCTCCGCCAAAATCCGCGTGGCTAAATCGTTGCCGCGGCCGACCACTGAGACCACGTTAATGCCAGGATACTCGCGCTTAAAGTCGCGCAACAAACCATCGTAGCGATAGATGTAGACGTGGACCTGACCTTCTTTCTTGGCAGCGGTGAGGGTTTGTTCCCAGTCCTTCTTCCAGTCGAATTGGCCGGCGTGGGCACGGCCTGCCGATATCAAAGCAAGCACCAATGCGCCAAAAGCAAAGAGGGCGCGATGAATCGCGCCCCTACACCGGACTTTCTTTGCGTCCTTTGCGCCCCTTCGACTTTGCTCAGGACAGGCTTTGCGCGAGGCAATCCGACAACTCATTTATATAACCCATCGATAAATCCAGATTGATCCAGCGCGCGCAGGTAGTGAATATCCCACAGCGCCAACGGGCTTTGCTCTTCCGCTTCAGGATTCTTCATGCAGCATAGCTTGTACGCATTGGCCACCGCCTCATGCTCTGGATACGGCTTGGGCGCGAGCTTCGAAACGCTGCGATACTGCACGTTCTTGCACTCGGACTCACGCTTGCGCAGACCATCGAGGATCGCTTCGGTCTCGCCGCGTTTCGTCCGCGCGAAGTGAATCCCCATGACCTGTGCCTTGACGAGCCGCTCCGCCAAGCCGGGTTTGCTTTCCAAGGTCGTGATCGTCGAGGTCAGCGTTGGCCCATTGATCATCGGCAGCCGGTCTAGCGCCAACACGTGCATGCCCGCCGCTTTGAACTTGTCGGTATTGCCAGTGACGAAAATCGCGTCGACTTTGTTCGATTTCAGCACGTCCATCTGCATTTCTTTGAAGGCATTGTTCGATTCGGTCAGTTCCACCCATTCGACGTCGGTCAACTTCAAGCCGCCGCGCATAACAAAAAGCATATGATTGCCGCGCGGGTGGTGATACCCGCCGATGGAATCCACCAGCGTCGTGTCGCCGATGCGCTTGCCTTTGAGATCAGCCATCGAGCTGATCGGGAAATTAGTCACCAGCGTATCGCGCGTGTCGTTCGACGGCGAGGTCAAACAAACGATCGGCTTGCCGCGCTTGACGAGCAGATAGGGTGAGATGTGATTGCCCGAGACGAAATCGACGTCGCCGCCAAACAGAGCTTTCTCGGCAGCTTCCGAGCTGTCGCAAAACTCGAAGCTGACTTTCAAACCGTTCTGCTCCCAGATCCCCGCCTTGTCCATCACTTCCCAAATCGGCAGGTGGGAATAGGCGCGAAAGAAACCACGAATCGCCATCGTCTTTTGCTCGGCCATGTATACCTCCGTTCAATCGGAACGATCCTCGCGCAAAGGCGCAAAGGACGCCAAGTTTAGAATTTTATTTTTTTGCGTTCTCTGCGTTCCCTTCGACATTGCTCAGGACAGGCTTTGCGGTTAAATAATCCGAATCCGAGCGGCGCGATAAATCGCGCCCCTACCTCGGTCCTGGTTTCAACTATTGCCTATTGCCCAATGCTTCTTCCCAATTTTGCGTCTTTTGCGGCCATTCTTCTGTCCTATTTCTATTTCAAAATCTCACCCAACAGCTTCTGCACCGGCTCCGGATCGAGAAATCCAATCACTTCATACTGCCGCCCCGCCGCCCGCTTCCCCTCCGGCAGCACGTCGTCTTTTGGAATATCGACGCGCATGGAATCCGACGCCTCAATTTCTTTGACATTCATCACATGCTGCCAGACCATCTGCCCGGCGCGCGATAGGTACCAATTGATAAACAACTTCGCCGCATTGGGATGCGGCGCTTTGTTGATCAGCGCCAGCACGCTGCTGCCACCGCCGCCAATAGTCCCGCCTTCTTTCAATTTGTCCGGCGGCAAATCATCCACCGGCAACCCTTGCTGCTGCGCTTTGTCGATCTCACGGCACAAGTGACAGAGCGGAAATTTCCCGGTCGCCAGCCAATTGGTTCCCTGACGCCGGTCGCGGAACAACGTGATGTCGGTGTCCATATAAAACTTACGCAAGTAATCCGGCCCCAGCCCAGCTCGATGATAAAGGATCAGCACAGGAGTTAGCAAAGCCGCGCCGCGCGGGTCCTGCGCAAGAATCTTGCCCTTCCACTTGGGCTGCAACAGATCCCAGTAAGTCTTGATCTCATCGGGCTGGACCATCTTTGTGTTGTACGAGATTCCCGTCGTGACAATCGTCCCTTCGAACATGAAAATATATTTGTTCTCTGGGTCGGCGTACCAATGCTTCCCGCCGTACCACTTCGACGCATCGGTCACTTCGGGAAGAATAAACGTCGGCGTGATCGGATCGAGAATCTTGTTGAGATAGAGCACGCGCGGCCCATTAGGCCCGCTCGCGGTGATATCGGCGAGATACTTGTCCGCGCGCCGCTCAGCGACGATGCGAGTCAGCATATCCGCCGCCCGGCCACTGGCGGATGTTACTCTGATGAACGGAAACTCTTTGTTGAACGCGGCAATGATGTCGGGATGCGTAATCTCCTGCCCGCCGTAGAGCGAAAGCTGCCCTTCTTTCTTCGCCGCCTCAATGGTTTTCTGCCACTCAGCCTGCCACTTGGGTGCTTCGGCAGCGTGGCCCAGAGTGACCAATACAAAAACCAAAATCGTGGCAATGACCTCTTTCACCCCTTACTCCTTACGCCTCACCCCTTACGCTTTTCGAGAACTTCCTTAACAAACTTGCTGATCGGCTCCTGGTCCATCCACTCGGCGCGATCGACGAAGGGGGTTCGAAAATCGTCAACCTCTGGCCGGCGGTTGCCGCGCGGCACCTTGTCTTTGGGGATATCGATGCGCATAGAGTCGGGGCCGTCGTTGCCCTGGGTAAACAGGCGTTGATAAGCCATTTGTCCTTCGCGCGAGAGCAGCCAATTCAATCCAACCTTCGCCGCGGCGGGATGGGGCGCGTTCTTGATCAGCGCGACGCCGCCCGAGCCGCCGGTGATATAGGTTCCTTCTTTGAGGTGATCGGGTTTGAACCAATCCACCGGCAAACCTTGAACCTGCATCAAATCCAAATCCATGCGTGATACCGGCCCGAAGATCGAGATCGCATATTTGCCGCCGGCCAACCAGTCGCCCATCTGCCGCGTGTCGCGGCTGATCACGATATCGGTCTCGGTCAGAATGCGCCGGATAAACTCCGGCCCGAGGCTCTTGTGATGATAGAAAAAGCGCATGGCATCGCCCGAGCCGCCCTGCGTTGGATCGTAGCCGACGATCTTGCCCTTCCATTTGGGATTGAGCAGATCCCAATACGATTTGATCTCAGCGGGATTCACCAGCTTGGTGTTGAACGCCACCACCATGCGGTTCTCGCCATTGAAGTTGAGCAGATACTGGTTTTCTGGATCGATATATTGAAGCTTGCCACGCCACCACTTCGAGCCGTCGGTGACTTCAGGCAAAATTAATTGTGGCGGGATCGGATTGAGGACTTTCGCTTTGTAGAAAACGTTGTAGCCGGTCGTCATCCCGTTCAGATAAAGGTCGGCGAGAAATTTATCGGCGCGCCGCTCCGCCATCAAGCGCCGCGCCACGTCCGCGCCGCGATTGAACACGCCGGTGATTTTGATCTCCGGATATTTCTTGTGCAGCTCGCCAAATAAGCCTTCGAATTCGGGGCTGCCATAAATCGTCAGCTGCCCTTCCTTCTTCGCCGCCGCCAGTGTTTGCTCCCAATCAGCCTGCCACTTGCCCGCCTCGCCCGCATGTGTGACCGCCGCCAGCAAAACAATCGCGACTACCGCGGCAAATCCTATTAACCGATTGACGTCCGATCCGATCATTTTCAATTTTCCATTATTCATTTTCAATTTTTCTTTGCAGCCATCGCTTCTTTAATCACTTTGGTGACCGCCGCCATATCCAACCACTCCGGCCGCCCGGAGTAAATATAGCGCGCGCCTTTTTGGCGCCGCTGCGACGATGGGATCACGTCCATGGAAATATCTTCCCGCATGGATTGGCGAACATCGCCCACCGATGCATACACTTTCTGATAGGTGTCTTGCCCTTCGCGCGAGAGCAGCCAATTGATCGCGACTTTCGCGGCATTCGCATGGGGCGCGTTTTTGAACATGTTGATACCGCCCTGCGACGGGCCGACAAACGCGCCCTCTTTGAACTGCGTCGGCTCGAAGTCGCGAATCGGCAGGCCCTGCTTGGCCGCTGCCTCGACTTCAGTCACGAAAAAGGCGATGGCGTACTTGCCCGCACCGAGCCAATCGATCATTTGCCGCTCGTCGCGCGAGTAAGTGATATCCATTTCACCGAACAGGCGTTTCACATATTCGGCGCCGAGATCGGGATGGTTGAAAAGAAAACGCAGCGAATGCGCCACCGTGCTCACCCGGCTCGGATCGTAGGCGACGATCTTGCCCTTCCACTTGGGATCGAGAAAATCCCAATACGACTTGATCTCTTTACCGTTCACCAACTTGGTGTTGTAGGCGCTCTCGCTGCCGTGCACGTTGCCCTGAAAAACGAAAATATATTTGTTCTCCGGATCGGCGTAGTGATGTTTGCCGCCCCACCACTTCGACTCGTCGACCACCTCGGGAAGAATCAGCTGCGGCCGGATCGCCTCTAGAATGTTGGCCTTGTAGAAAACGGTGTTGGGCGTAACCACGCCGTTGATAAACAGATCGACGACAAACTGCCCAGCGCGCCGCTCGGTCATCACCGCCTGGCCATGCTCGCTGCCGCGCCGGCTCGTGTTCGAGCGAACTTTGATCTCGGGATACTTTTTTTGGAAGACTTCAAAAATCTTTTCGTAGCCTTCACTGCCATAGAAAGAAATTTCGCCTTCCTTCTTCGCGGCAGCAAGAGTTTTCTCCCATTCGAGACTCCAAGGTTCCGCAGCTAACGCAATGCCCTTCGCCAGCCAGCACATCGCTGCAAATGCACAAACAACCACCCAAGAGCCCCAATGTCGTTTCTTATTTTCCACCCAGTACGCCATTACGCCAACACTCCATCAATCTAACTTCAGCACGTCTTTCCACTTCGCCGCCGCCGCTCGCCGCGTCTCTTCCGGAAAGTAACAGGTCTTCGCGTACTGATCTTTCCAATGATACGGCTGGCAGGCGTTAATGATCGCGACGGAGTTCGTAAAATTCCGCGCCGCGCGCGCGTCGGGCGTGATGCGCGGATCGAGCGGCGTGCTCCAGGCTTCGGTGATCGTGTTGATCGCCGTGGCCGGATCGCAGCGGGTCGCCAGCGCCCACAGGACGTCATCGATGTTCGATGGATCGACGTCGTCGTCGACGATGATGACAAAGCGGCGATGGTAGCCGTAGGTTGAGCCCAGCATCGCCATCGCGGCTCGCTTGGCGTGACCGCCGTATTTCTGCTTGATCGAGATCGCGGTGATGTAGCGCGTCTGATATTCCCACACGCCCTGCACATCGGTCACGCCGGCTTTCTCTAAAGCGAGCCAAACATTGGCCGCGCTCAGTGGCACTGACTTGCCGGAGATACCCGGCGGCATGCCGAAGATGATCGGATCGTTGCGGTAGAAAACGTTCTTCACTTTGACCACCGGTTCATTGCGCGTGCCCGAGGCATAATAGCCAGTCCACTCGCCAAACGGTCCTTCGGCGCGGCTATCCTCCGCCGGCGGCACGATGAAGCCCTCGACGCATAGTTCCGAAGTCGCGGGGATCGGCAGTCCGGTTTCCTTGCCGCGCACATATTGCACCGGCTCGCCAAACAGCCAGCCGGCGATTTCTAGCTCCGACACACCCCAGGGCTCGTACCAACTCGCCACTTTCTGCAGCACCGGATCCTGGCCGAAGCTGATCGCCACCGGACAGCCTTTGCCCTGCGCCCAATACTTCTCGCGGATCAACCGGCCATGCTTGCCCGGCGAAATCCAAATACCCAACGTATTTTTATCATGCACGCACACACGGTAAGTGCCGACGTTCGTCCACTTGCCATCGGGGTCTTCCATGATCACCATACAGCCGGTGCCGATGTAGCGCCCGCCGTCTTCTTCATGCCAACGCGGCGTCGGGAACTTGAGCAGATCGATCTTGTCGCCGCGGTCGACATTCTCGGTGATGGGCCCGCTGGAGACTTCGGCCGGTGTGATCGGCGTCTGCTTGCCGAGCCGATCTTTCCACTGCCGAACGACGTCCAAACCAGCGAGCGTCGGATCAAGTCCAAACGCCAGCGCCGTCGTCGCCGTCGAGCAAACCGGATTAGTGACAACACGAAAGCCCTTCGGATACCCCTTGATCTCGTCGAACAAAACGACCTTAGGGTTATTGGCCCGCGCCGCCACTTCCGTGATCGCGCCCAGCTCCAAATCCCAATCCGCGCCGTTGACGTGACGTACTTCACCGAGCTTGTCGGCCGCAGCGAGATAGCCGCGCAGATCTTTGTAGACTAACGACGACGCAATCATTTCCATTTCAACATCCTTTTCTCGCTCTCAAAATCCGACCCTCTCGCCCATTCCGATGGGAGAGCCTGTCCTGAGCTTGCCGAAGGGGGCAGGGGTGAGGGCTCCGAAATTTTCAATTTTCCACTTTCCATTTTCAAGTCGCGAAGCCATAAAAGCGGGCCGCATTCTCCCCCAGGATCTTCCCCTGCGCGCTCGCGCTCACCCCCGGCACGTCGCGAATCATGCGCACGGTCTCCGGCCATTTGCTATCGCCATGCGGATAGTCCGAGCTGTAGAGCAAGCAGCCGTCGCCCAATTCGGCGATCACGTGCGGAATATGATATTCGCCCGGCTCGCAGCCAAAGAAGATTCGTCCATCACGCACCAGCTCCGAAGCCGGAGTGTGACCTGGCTTGCGATTTTTCAGATGCTCGTCAAGCCGATGCACCCAATACGGTGCCCAGCCGCAGCCCGATTCGAGAAAAGCGAAACGCAGCTTGGGATATTTGTCGAACATATCGCCGTCGAATAGCGCGGTGAGCGCGACCATGTAGGCCACCGGCATAGCGACCATATGGGCAGCAAAGGTGTTGTAGAACAAATCCTGCCAAGGCATGGAATAAACACCGGTGACGCCGTGGACCGCGATGGCGGCGTTCAGGTCATTGGCGCGCCGGAAGAAGGGCTCGAAGTCAGAATGGCTAAGCATGCGGTCACCGAAGAACGGCGCGATGACGGCGCCACAACAATCGAGCTGGGTCATGGCGCGCTCCAATTCCTCCGCCGCAGTTCTTCCGTCTTGCAGCGCGATCACCGCTACGCGCTTTAGGCGCGACGCGGCGCTCTTGCATTGCTCGGCGGCGTAGTCGTTAAACGCCCGCGCCATAGCGCTGGCAAGCTCGCGGTCTTGAATGTCGGGATCGACCAAGACGAGATCAGGATAGAGCACTGCGACCCGGATGTTTTCTTGGTCCATGTCTTCGAGCCGTCCCGGCACGTTGTCGAGATAGTGATCCTTGGGCGCGCCGCGCGGTGTAAACCCCCGCGGCGTCCCCGGTCCACGGCCGGAAGGCTTGGGCACCATGCGTCCTTCCACCAACCAGAAAAACTTATCGCCATCGACAACCAACCGTTTGGGCCGGCGATTCTGCAGCGATGCCGGGAAGCGCTCGGCAAACAAATTCTCCGGGATCGCTACATGGGCATCGGCATCGATAATCGTACTCATTGACACTACTCCTGAAAGCTTCCGACATAGATCACTTTGTTAGGCGAGCTTTCAATGGCCTTATTCCCGTGCTCAGCAACGCTCTGACTCATATCGACATGGGCAAGGGTCTCGTAGAGCGCCGCGAAAGCCGCCGATGGACGAACCCGATCGCCGGTGTGCTTCACCGCCATCTCAGCTAGTTGATCCGCTAGCGAGGTCATGAATAACGGCACTTCTTGTTCGCGCGCGACGGATAACGCCTGGCGCAAGTCTTTGCGGATGTTGCTGAGCGTGCCGCCGGTTCTTTCGTTGCGCCGAAAGAACTCTTCGACCCGCTGCGCTGAGTTCGATCCGGTCGTGCCGATCACTTCCCGGAACATACGCGGATCGATTTTTTGACCGAGCAGCCACCCGAGGATTTCCGCGGTGGCCGCCTCCTCGATCGCCGCAAACATGATGATCGCCAGCTTCATCGACTTGGGCATCCAGGGTTCGGGCACGCAGATGATTTTCTTGGCCAGATGGCCGAGCAATTCGAGACTGCCATCCAACGCCGGCTTCTTGCCGCCGATGACCAGAGAAATATTTCCCTGCGGAATCGTGATCACCGGCGCGCCCGCCGCATGGACCGTGCCGCCAACAAAGTAGCCGCCCTGCGCCGTGACTTTCTCATCCAACTCCCGGGCACAATCCGGGTCCGTACCGCTGATATCGATGAGAATATTTCCCGGCTTCATAACCGCGAGCACGCCGCGCCCACCGTAAATCGCAGCGCGCACCTCGTTTGCAGAAGGGAGCAGGACGATGGTGACCTCGCTCACCGCATCCGCGGCCGAGTTTGCCTTGACCGCGCCGGCCTGCACGGCTTCCGCCATTCGTTCAGTGCTCAAATCAAAAACTTTGAGCGTGCAGCCCGCCTGCAGGAGCCGCTTGGCCATCGGCCCGCCGGCGTTGCCGAGGCCAACAAGTCCGACAGTCTTCACGATGGCCTCACTTCCTCGCCGCCAACGCGTCGTCGACGACCCTATCCAACGCTTTGCCGAGCTCCGGGTCCTGATACTGATACGAGGTCGCCATGAAATATTTCACGCCGTCCTTGGGCACGAAAGCCGGATGGACGTCTGTCTTGGGAATATCGATGCGCAGCGAATTCGTCTTGGAAAGGCGCTGCCAGAGCGTCTGTCCTTCCCTGGACAAGAGCCAGTTGAGAAAGACTTTAGTCGCCTTCGGATGCGGCGCCCTGTTGATCAGAGCCACGCAGCAAACACCGCCAAGCCCCATGGTCTCGCCGTCCTTCATCGACTGCGGGAGGATATCCACCGGCAAGCCTTTTTCTTTTGCTTCGAGCGTAAACAGCGCGCTGCCGAGATAAAGCTCATACTTGCCCGAAGCCAGCCAGTCGAGCCCTTGGTGCAGGTCGCGGGTAAAAACGATCTCGGTCTCGCGCACCAGCCGCGAAACAAACTCTGGACCAAATTCCGGCGTAGCTTGAAAGAAGCGAAACGGATCACCGCCGCCACTGACGCGCGGATCGAAGCCAGCGATTTTCCCTTTCCATTTAGGATTGAGCAGATCTTTCCAGGCTTGAATCTCTTTGGGGTTTACCGATTTCGTGTTGTAGGCGATGGTGCTGGTCTTAGCCGATTCGGAAAAACTCAGAATCGTCTTTTGCTCCTTGTCGGTCAACCGCAGCTTCTTGCCAAACCACGCCGACTCGCGCGTCACTTCCGGCAGCAGCAGAACAGGGGGAATCGGATCGAGCGCGTTGGCTGGAAAACCATGAAGGACATTGCCACCGCCCATCACCAAATCGACTTTGTAGATGCCAGCGCGCCTTTCGGCCAACACACGCTTCAAATGGTCCGAGCCGCGCCCTGGCTCCGAGGTAATCTTGATTCCCGGATAAGCTTTCTGAAACTGCTCCCAAATCTTGCCGAAAAAAGGCAGGTGGGGTCCATACAAAACCACTTCGCCTTCTTTGGCCGCAGCCTGTTTGGCTTGCTCCCAGTCGGTCTGCCAGTCAGCGAGTGCAACGTTACTACAAGTGACAACTACGACGAGCAGTAGAGAAAAAACCAGGGTCATTTGTTTTGAAGGCGACGGCATCGCACACCTCCGACTGTAATTCGAACTACCTTTCTACTCCCTCGCCGATTCTGATGGGAGAGGGCAGGGGTGAGGGCTCCGATAATTTTCAATTCTCCATTATCCATTTTCAATTATTTTCTCAGCGCCTCATTTACCACGTCGAGTATCGGCTTCATCTCGATCCACTCCGGCTTGCCGGTGTCGAGATACTTGATGCCGTCCAAGCGCCGACCCTGTATTGGCACCTCATCTTTTGGAATATCGATGCGCAGCGAATCCGCCGGACTCTCGGCGGTGCTGGTGCGCTTCTGTAAAGCCATCTGGCCGGCGCGCGAGAGCAGCCAATTGATAAACACTTTGGCCGCATTGGGATGCGGCGCGCGGTTGACTAACGCTACGGTGCCAAACTGCTGCACCAAGCCGCCGCCCTCTTTGAAGGAACGCGGACCAAACGGCTCCACCGGCAGACCTTGCTGCTTCAGCGTGTCGGCGTCGCAAAAAAAACAAATCGAATACTTGCCGGTCGCCAACCAATCCGGCCCCTGGCGAAAATCGCGGAACAGCGTCACATCCATTTCGCTTAACAATCTTTTGATAAATGTAGGACCGAGATCCGCATGGTAATAAAAGAATCGCATGTTCCCGGCGCCCGGCCGGCTTCACGCATGTCGCGCATGGTGATCTTGCCCTTCCATTTGGGATTCAAAAGATCCCAGTAGGATTTAACCTCCTTCGCGTCGACGAGTTTTGTGTTGTAGTGAATCGCGCCGTAGGTCGCCGAACCGACGTAGTTGAAGACGTACTGATTTTCCGGATCGGAGTACTGGTGTTTTTTCAAATACCACTTCGATGGGTCGAGCACCTCCGGTAAGATCAGCGCCGGTTTGACCGGGTCGAGCGCCTTGGCGAGATAGAATTGCTGGTAGTTGGGATTAGTTCCTGTGCTAGACACGTCGGCAAGAAACTTCTCAGCGCGCCGCTCGGCCAATAAACGCGGCCCGAGCACATTGCCCCGCCCGGTGACGGCGTTTACTTTGATCTCAGGATATTCCTTCTCGAAGTCAGGGAGGATCGAATCATAGCCGCTGATGTAGATCGAAACTTGGCCTTCCTTCTTTGCAGCTTCGAGAGTCTTTTCCCAGTCCAGCTGCCAAGCTGGCTTCGCCTGCGCTGCAAAAGATTGAACCGCAAGACCAAGAAAGAGAATTACGAGACATGAACCTACTCTACCGGTCGTTCGTACCACGCGAGCGTCACCCCTATCCTAACCTTCCCCCGTCAAGGGGGAAGGAACAAATCCGCAGAGCAGACTCGAAGACAAACGGGCGAATGTGTTGTTCGTTCTTGAATCCAAACATTTTCAATTTTCCATTATCCATTTTCAATTTTTTCCGGCGGATTTGAGCGCCTCGTTCATGACTTCGAGGATCGGCTTCATGTCCTGCCACTCGGGCTTGCTCGTGTCCAGATATTTCACGCCTTCGACGCGCCGGCTGAGTGGATGGACGTCGTCCTTGGGAATATCGATGCGCAGCGAGTCGGCGGGATTCTCGGTGCCGTTCATGCTCTTTTGGAGCGCCATCTGCCCTTTGCGCGAAAGCAGCCAGTTAATGTAGACCTTGGCTGCGTTGGGATGGGGCGCGCGATTGACCAGGCCGAGCGTGCCGAACTGCTGCACCAAGCCGGCGCCCTCCTTGAATACACCTGGCCCGAAGGAGTCCACGGGCAACCCTTGCTGCTTTGAGACGTCGACCTCGCAGAAAAAGCAAATCGAAGCCTTGCCAACGGCAAGCCAGTCGGTCCCCTGGCGGTAGTCGCGAAATAGCGTCACGTCCATCTCGCCGTAAAGCTTCTTGATGAACGACGGCCCGACATCCGGCAAATGGTAAAACAGCCGCGCGTTGCCCGAGCCCGGTCCTGAGACGCGAATATCGCGCGAAATGATTTTGCCCTTCCATTTGGGATTGAGCAGATCCCAATAAGACTTGAAATCCTTCCCGTTGACCAGCTTAGTGTTGTAGCTCACTGAGCCGTAGGTGGCCGAAGCGACATAACTGAAAATGTATTGGTTCTCCGGATCGGCGTAGTGATGCTTGCCGAGGTACCATTTGGAAACGTCGTTGATCTCAGGCAGAAGCAGCGCCGGTTTGATCGGGTCGAAAACTCTCGCCGGAAAGAGCTGCTGGTAAGTCGTCACGCCGCCGGAGCTGACGATGTCCGCGAGAAATTTCTCCGCGCGCCGCTCGGCGATCAGCCGCTGGCCGATCTGCGAGCCGCGGCCGGTTATCGGATTGACCTTGATCTCCGGATATTCTTTCTGAAACTCCGGCAAGATCTCTTCGTAGCCGCTGATGTAGATCGATAGCTGCCCTTCTTTCTTTGCCGCTTCGAGAATCTTTTCCCACTCCACCTGCCAAGCGGGCTTCGCCTGGGCTGCAAGTGCATCATGAGTGACAAGCAGCAGCGCTGCCAATATTACAAACGTGATAATTTTCGTTTTCCCGTTCAACTTTCTCTCTCCTTCGCTTCTGTTCCGATTCCCTCGCCCTTTGGGAGAGGGTTAGGGTGAGGGCACACACGGTAGCAAGTTACTACCACAAAACGCCCTCACCTCAATCCTCTCCCAGAGGGAGAGGAGGCTCGGAGGACTCTCCGCTGTCATTAGCCTTTGTCAGCTCACTTTTGTGAATAGTTCCAAGCATAATCACGATCCCGATACGCTGCCTCCGGCATCACCGACTTCAACCCCTTTCGTGCCAGCTCCGCTTCGAACTTCTGCCGAATCATTGGGTCTTCGTCGGTGTATTCAATCTGGTCGCGCGCGCGATCTTCAATCTTTTCACTGATGCCATTTAATCCGCGCGGCGGATGGATCGCCAGATACCGCGCCGGCGCGTTGCCAAGATTGAAGTGCTGGTGAAACCACCGGTTTGGCGGCACGAAGAGACTTGCTTCATGCCAGGGAATAATAACTTTCTCGCCGCCCTCGGGCCACATGATCGAGTAGCCTTCACCGACCGGAATGATGATCAAATAACCGGGGCCATGGCGGTGGCCCTTTTTGTAGGTCTGCGCCGGAAACACCGACATGTGCGCCGAGAGCGGCGAGCTGGGAAAACCGACCCACACGACGTGGCCGCCGGCGCCGCGCCGCTCGAAGTGATCGAGCCTGTCCCACGCCGTCATATCGGCGAAGAAATTGCCAAACCATATGTTGCGCCCGTCGCGCGCGGTGCCCGGCTCGCTATGCCGAACTACCTTCGCTTCGGAGTAGACATCGCGCGCCCCTTCGCCGTAGAGCAGATCGTAGTCGACCAGCGGATTGTTGAAAAAGTATTCTGGGTCAGGCATCACCGACATCGCCAACGGCAAGTAGCTGCAATGGAGCAGCTTCACCGATTGGTCGCCCTGCATGTTGGACAATTGGCAATGATAGTTGCCCGGAATCAAAAACATCGCATGGCTTTGCCACTCGAAAATCTTCTTGTCACGGTTTCCCGCCCAGATGCTCGCGACGCCGCGCCCTTGGAGCACATAGACAACTTCATCAACGGCAACGCGAAAAGACGGCAGCGTTCTTCCAGGCGGAATCTCCGTCACATAGGCGCCGGTAACGCCTTCCTGGCCGACGAGCTGGATAAACGCCGCGTCGCACTCGCGCTCGGCCCAGTGGCCCAACTCCGCCGTGCGGCAATCCTCGATGTAGTAGCCGCGATGAATCGGCACACCGGTGGACTCGATCCAATGTTCATAGGGCGATTTTCTATCCCAGAAGTTTGCGGTTGCCCGGCCCATGATCGCCTCCGTCTCGACGAAAACAACGATAGCGGATCGATGATTGAGGATGGAGGTCTATCCTCTATCCTCTATCCTCTATCCTCTATCCTCTATCCTCCATCCTCGACCCAATCCAGCTGGTTGCGCCTTTGCGAGAGAAAATCTCTTTCCGAAATTCCCGCTTTCCGTTTTCCGCTTTCATCCTTCATCCCTCATCCTTCCTACTTCCTCTTCCCCGCCGTCGCTTTTTCGACGATGTCATAGATCGGCGCCATGTCGATGTATTCCGGCTTGTCCACCAGCAGATACTTCACGCCCTCGACGCGCCGTACCTCGCTGCGCACCATTTCTTTGGAGATATCGTTGCGCAGCGACTCCTCGGAATTGCTCGGCGTGTTGGCCGTGCGCATCAGCGCGGTTTGCCCCTCGCGCGACAGCAGCCAATTGGCGAATACCTTTGCCGCGTTCGGATGCGGCGGCTGGGGGAGGAGTGCGATCGACCCCATGTTGCCGGCAGAGATCACCCGGCTTTCCTTCCACTGCGCGGTGCGAAACTCATCGACGGGCAGCCCTTGAGCTTTGATTTTCAAGATCTCGGAGCAAAAAAAGCAGATGGCAAATTTCCCATGCGCCAGCCAATCGGTCGCCTGGCGGATTTCCTGAGTCAAAGTCACGTCCATCTCGCCGTAAAGACGGCGAATGAACTCGGCGCCCAACTCGGGCGTATGATAAAAGCCGCGCAGACCGATGCGTTGGCTCCCGGAGATTTTCGGATCGCGCGACAGAATTTTCCCTTTCCATTTAGGCTGAAGAAAATCCCAGTAGGAGCGAATCTCACCGGACTCCACCGACTTCGTGTTGTAGGAAACGTACTCGCCGACGTTGCCGAGATAGACAAAGATGTAGCGGCTCTCGGCGTCGATGTAGTGATGCTGTCCCAGCCACCACTTAGACTCGTCGATGACTTCGGGAAGGATCAGCGCGTCGCGCACGCTGTTTAGAATTTTCGCCCGGTAAAATACTTCATAGGCGGTGGTCGCGCCGGCCATGTAGGCGTCGACGAGATACTTCCCGGCGCGCCGCTCCGCCATAATTTTCGGCGCCAAGGTATTGCCGCGCCCAGGCGTGAGGGACACGTTGATCTCGGGATATTTTTTTTGAAACTGCTGCACCAGCGCGCCAAACTCGCCCTCGCCTTGGTACAGATAGAGCGACAGCGCGCCTTCTTTCTTCGCCGCTTCGACGGTCTTGTCCCACTCCTGCTGCCAGTTGGCTTTGGGTTGGGCAGCGAAGCCGATAGTGACTGGACAACAAAAGGTGACCGCCAGTAGCAATGTTAACAAAGAATTCATCACGCCGCCCCTTCTGTCATTCCGAAGCGAGGCCGAGGAATCTCTTCTTCGTCGCCGGCGAGATCCGTCGCTCATCGCTCGGGATGACACTATTTCACTTCCACAACTTATTTGTTCCCATACAGCCCATCAATAAACCCCGAGTGATCTAACTGGCGTAAATAGTGCAGATCCCACATCGACATCGGGCTTAACTCTTTTGCCTTGGGATCCTTCAGACAACACAAGCGATACGCATTCATCACCGCCTGAATGTCCGGGTAGGGTTTCATCGCCAATTTGGCAACGCCGTTGTACGACACGGTGCGCGCCTCCGGTTCGCGCTTCTTCAGCCCATCGAGCATCTTTTCAGTCTCGTCCTTGTGCGTGCGGCCGTAGTGGATACCCAGGACTTGCGCTAACACCAACCGCTCGCCGAAGCGATCATGTTTGTTGATCGCGGTCATCGTCGTCGTCAACGTCGGCCCATTGATCATCGGCAGCCGCGGCAACTGCAAAATATGAAAGCCCGCATCTTGATAGCGCTTGGTGTCCCCGGTCACCAGGGTCACGTCGCCCTCGCCCGCCTTCATCGCTTCATATTGTTGGACGCGAAACTCGCTCGACATCCGGTCGGTGATTTCGATCCATTTGACGTCGATCAATTCCAAACCTGCTTCGAGAATGTAAAGCATGTGATTGCCGCGGATGTGATTGTAGCCACCGCCGTTGTCGAGAATGGTTGTATCGACCACTCTTTTGCCGCGAATCTCCGCCAGCGATTTGATCGGCTCACGCGAAACCACGGTGTCATTCACGCCGTTGGTCGGCGAAGCCAGCGACACGATCGGTTTGCCCTTGGCAACCAGTGCATAAGGAGAAATATGATTGCCGGAGATCAGATCGATCTGGCCGCTGAATAGCGCCGTCTCCGCCTCCTCCGAGCTGTCGCAAAAGCGCCAATTGACTTTGATGCCCACTTGCTTCCAAAACCCCGCCTGCTCGATCACCTCCCAAAGGGGGAGATGGGTGTGGGAGCGGAAAAAGGCGTTGATCTCGATGGGTTCGTAGTTAGCTGTGGTCATGGGACCTCCAAATCCAATTCTTATGGGGTAAGGGAGTTTTTCCAGACGCCTCACGCTTCACCCCTTACGCCTCACGGTTTTACTTTTTTTTCGTTAATTCTCTGAATAGCTTCGTCGGCGCGTCGGGTTCGAGAAAACCCGTCACGCGATATTTCCTGCCCTCTTCACGCTTGGCCGGCGCCGAAACGTTGTCCTTGGAAATATCCACGCGCATTGAATCGGACGGCTCTTGAACTTTGCCGTTCATCGTCGCTTGCCACGCCGTCTGCCCGGCGCGAGAGAGAAACCAATTGATAAAAACTTTGGCGGCGTTGGGATGAGTCGCCTGATTGATCAGCGCAATGCCGCTGTTGCCGCTGGTGCTGACTTCGAAGCTGGCTTCTTTCAGTGCCGAATGCGGAAACTCGTCCACCGGCAAGCCCTGCTGCTTCGCTCGGTCCGTATCGCCGCAGTCGATGCAAATGGGATACTTTCCCGCCGCGAGCCAGTCGCTCGACTGGCGCCGGTCCTGCGACACGGTGACATCCATCTCAGTGAACAAGCGGCGGACAAACTCCGGCCCGAGCTGTGCATGATGGTAAAACCGAATCACGCTCGGCGAGCCGACGCCGGGCCGCTCGAAGAGGAGAATCTTGCCTTTCCACTTGGGATTGAGAAGATCCCAGTAGGATTTGAACTCTTTGATGTCGACAAGTCCCGTGTTCTGATGCAGCCCATTGCCGGCGACGCTGCCCTCGTACATGAACACGAACTGCTTGTCGCTGTCCGCATAATAATGCTCACCGTTTAACCACTTCGACGCGTCCGTGACCTCTGGCAACAAGAGAACCGGTTTCAAGGGATCAAGCACACCTGCTTTGTGAAAGTCATAGAATGACCGGCCGCCCAAACCGCCGCTATAAATGTCGGCAAGAAATTTTCCCGCGCGCCGCTCGGCGATGATGCGCGGCATCAAATCGCCAACTCGCCCGCTGACAGTGATTGCTTTTATGAAAGGATATTCTTTATTGAAGGCAGCAATAATGTCCGGATGGGTGATCTCCTGCTCACCCCACAACCGGACCTCACCTTCTCTCTTGGCCCCGTCGAGAATCTTCTCCCACTCGCGCTGCCAGGCGGGTTTCGACTCAGCGGCCATCGCGAGGGCAGCGAAACCCAGAACAGAAAACATCACAACTAAGAAAACTTTTCGTTTCACGTCTGTCCTCCGGTACCAACGACCTGAGCTTTCTCCGAACCCGAATTCTTACGACGCCTTCGGTGGCAAGATATGCGCGAAGCCTCCCGCTCTACCGACCTTCACCGACTCTTCCAAGTGAGTATCGATGATCGGCAAGTTCGGATCGCGAAAGACGTTTATCGGATCGAGCCCCTGCTGCACTTTCTTGATCTCGCGCGTGAGAATCTCGCGGTACAGGACGATGCCGCGGTCCGACCCAGTAAGTCGCTCGTTGGTACGGTCGTGAATCGGCCCTTGAGTTTCCCACGCCATGAAGTCCTGCGCATCAACTTCGTCCAGCCGATGGCGTGCAAACGGATGGCTTCGCTCCGGCGGGTTCTTAAACGGTTTACGGTAGTTCACCGGCACTTCGCCGTTGGCAGGAGGAGGCTCAGCGGAATTCGGGACAAAGTGCACGTAGACAACGTAGGTGTGCGTGTCGTCGATGGGCACACGGATCTGCGTGCGATTGGCTTGCCGCAGCCAAGTGGGAAACAACAGCGGATGTTCTTCAACCTTGCCGTCGCGAAAGACGCGCCGCTTGATGATGCCGTGCTCGAACTCGTCCATCTCATATTTCACTAAATTGTCGATGGTCCCCCGCGTTGTACTGGTGACTTTGAACCCGTCGGTCACCAATTCTTGATGGAGGATATGCAGATGCGCCGTGTCGACGGAGTTCTCCATCGCCTGCAGCCAGTTGCAGTCGAGCTGCGGCAGCGCGCGCAGCCAGTGCCAGCCGTCGGTGCGCGCCCAAACATCCCATTTGGGGATCTCCGGCGCCGGCAGCGGTCCCATATACGCCCAGTAGAGCCCACAGTGCTTTTTCACCGGATAGGCTTTTTGTTTTACGGTCAGGCAAAATTTGCTGTCCGCCGGCTCCGCGGGTGTCTCAAGACAGTTGCCCTGAGTATCGTAGAGCCATCCATGATAAGCGCAGGAGATGCCGCGTTCTTCGACACGGCCGTAGGAAAGCGATACACCGCGATGAGCGCAGCGGTCGTGCAGCAGCCCGGCCTCGCCCTTCGGTGTGACAAATAGAACTAGATCTTCACCAAGTATCCTTACAAACTTGCGCGGATTTTCCGGCGTCAAATCCGCCGCAATCGAAATGGGATGCCAGTAGCGGCGCAGCAACTCACCCGCGGGCGTGCCAGGCCCCACTCTAGTCATGAAATCATTTTCTTCAGCAGTTAGCATGGACACTCCCCTTAAAATCAGGGCAACCACATAGGGTTGCCTCTACACACTATGACGATTGCCTTTTTCCGCTAAGCACTCCATCGATCAACTTGACCGCCGGATTAATATCCTTGGTCTCAGGGTCATCGATGTCAAAATACTTCATGCCGTCGCGGCGCCGCTCCGTCGGCGTATTGTGGTCCTTGGGAACGTCGATGCGCCGCGAGTTTTTCGGATCGCCGGGCGCGCTCATCACTTTTTGTAATGTCATCTGGCCTTCGCGCGAAAGCAACCAATTGACGAAGACCTTAGCCGCGTTGGGATGCGGCGCGCGGTTCACCAATGCGACTTGGCCGTAGGAGGATGAAATATTCACGCCCTCTTTGAAATGGTAGGCCTCGAATTCGTCCACCGGCAAGCCCTGGGTTTTCGCCTTCGCGGTTGGCGAGCTTTGCATCGGCAGCAGCGCGGCGACTTTGCCATTGGCCAGCCAATCCATCGCCTGGCGGAAGTCGCCGCTCATCTGCACGTCCATCTCGCCATAGAATCGCCGGAAAAACTCCGGCCCGATATCAGGATGATAGTACATATACTGGATCGTCGGGCCAACCCCGCGAAGTCTGCGAATATCGATGGCACCAACCTTGCCTTTGAGTTTAGGATTGAGAAAGTCCCAGTAGGAGCGAAAGTCTTTCGGGTTGATGAGCTGTGTATTGTATGCCGGCGAACCGCCCGAGGAGACGTTGCCCTCGTAGACAAACATGTAGCTGGCTTCCTTGTCGACGTACTTGTGCCGGCCCTCCCACCACTTCGATGCGTCCGTAACTTCAGGAAGCATCAGCGCGGGGCGGAGCGGATCGAGCATCTTGCCCAAGTAAAGCACCTGATATAGCGACGTGCCACCGCCGCTGTAGACGTCGGCAAGAAACTTCTCCGCGCGCCGCTCAGCGACGATACGCGGCGCAAGCTGCGTGCCGATACCCGGAACCAGCGTAACTTTGATTTTGGGAAAGGCCTTTTGAAACACGCCCGCTTCGACGACCGCGGCGTAGCCTGCGATGTAAATCGTGAGCTGCCCTTCAGCCTCCGCGGCCTTGACAGTGCGCTCCCATTCGGCTTGCCAGCCGGGTTTGGACTCCGCCGCGCGACACGGGATCGCGGACAAGCACACGACAAAGCCTACTAAGAAATACGCTGCGCCTTTCACAGGCTTCCGCATCAGCCGCTGTGCCTTTTTACCCAATCGAGGATCACTTGATTGGTTTCCTCCGGTGCTTGCCAGAAAAATCCATGCGACTGGCCTTTGAGAACTTTCATCTCGGCGCCCTTGATCCGATCCATCAGAACTTTTGCCTGCGCGATGTGATTGCTGCCGACCGTGTCGGCCTCGCCGATGAGCACCAGCGTCGGCGCCTGCACGTCGCCTAGACGGTGCGTTCCTTCGAATGTATGGCGGGCGATGCAGAGCCAGATGAACGGATCGAGCTTGGCATGGGTCGCCCAGGCGACCTTGAAAAACTCTTCGACTTTATCGCGGTGCTTGTCGCGAAAGTCTTTGGTGAAAAACGTGTCCGACTCGACGATCTCGTCGTAGATAAACTTCTCAAAGCCCATCGCCACCATGTCGTAGACTAAACGATGCGGCAAACCCGGCACGCAGTCCGATCCGGCGCGCCCCGCCGTCCCCGAGCCGCTTGCCGCCATGATCAAGCTTTTCACCTTGCCCGGGAAATTCTGCGCCAGCGAGAGCGCGATGCGCCCGCCCATGGAGTGGCCGATAAAATGGGCCGACGGCATTTTCAAATGATCCATCAGCGCGACGATATCGAGCGCCATCTGCTCGATGGTATAAACTTCCTGCGTCGGCACCGAGCGTCCGCAGCCGCGCGGATCGTGAAAGACGAGCTGTATATCTTTGGCCAGCGGCATCTGCCACGGCTTCCAAACTTCGCCGGAGTACGCCGTCGACGGCACAAAAATCAGCGGCTCACCTTGGCCGTGGGTTTCGTAGTAGAGATCGCATCCGCTGGACAGTTTTACGTTAGGCATAGTGCGTTCCTCTCAAAAATATTGCACCACGAAGGCACGAAGTTCGGAATGGAAGGTTATAGACTTTGTTTCTCTTACCTTCGTGCTCTTCGTGTCTTCGTGGTGATAGTTTATTATCCGAACTCTGCGCCCTCCCCGCCCCTGCGCGAGACATTCCGCAGCTCTTCACTTCGCCGCTTTGTAAAACCCTTCCTTTTCCAACTGCGCGACGAAACGCGTATCGAGAAAGTCATCCGGCTTGGCCGTCTTCGCCTTCGGCTCCGTCGGTACCAATTCGGAAATAATCGTCTCCATCCCCTTGCGCGTGACGTACGGCACACTCTCGATATAAGCCCTTGCTTCGCCGTAGGTCGCTTCGAGAATTTCCGGCTCTTTAATGCGCGCGTATTTTTGGATCGCGCGAATCCCCGCCGCTTTGTTGGCTTTGAGCAGCTGCACGCCTTCACTATAGCCGCGCACCAAGCGGCGCGTCATCTCTTCGTTGGCTTTGATATGCGAGCGCGTCGAGCCGATGGCGACCGAGACATATTCCGGACCTTCTTTGGTGATATCCATCAACTCCGTCAGCCCGGCCTTGCGGGCACGAAAATTGGTCGGCGGCGAGAGCGCCCCGGCGTCCACCTGGCCGGCGACGATAGCGGTAAAAATATTCGGCACGTCGACTAGCTGCAGCATCTGATATTCTTCCGGCTTGAAGCCCATCTTGTTCATCACCCATAGCGTCACGCTGTGGGTCGACGAGCCCAGGCGGGTAATACCGATCTTTTTGCCGCGCATCTGCTCGAAGCTTTTGATCTCGGGCCGTGCCATGAAAGAGAACACCAGGCGATTGGCAACCCCCGCGATGATCGCGACGTCGGCGCCCTTCAGCGCCGCGGTCACCGAGTTGCGTCCGTCCATGTAGGAATATTGCAGCTCGCCGGCGAGCATGACCTGAATCGCCCGCGACGTCGACGGAATGTGCACCAACTCGACCTCGACGCCATTTTTTCTGAATAAACCTTCTTCCTGCGCCACCCAGGTACCGCTCATGTTGCTGGCAAATGACGTCCAGGCCACGCGGGCCTTCATCTGCGCAGTGACGGTCACTGGCAACAGAACCCCCGCTACCAGAACGGCTAGTGCGAAACCAAAGGGATTTGATGCCCTCTCCCTCCGGGAGAGGGTTAGGGTGAGGGCGCGTCGAAGCTTGACAAGATCATGCCACAACGTGCCCTCACCTCTATCCTCTCCCAGAGGGAGAGGAAGTGAAGACCCACGTGCGACACGCTCCGAATCGTGCTTCTGTTTGCACATGCTTCTTGAGTCAGTTCTTGACACCTTAATATTCCACCTCAACTGAATGGCTTGACGGTGTTTACCACGGAATCCAGGGAAGAATCGAGAGAGCCACGATTGTCTTGATTCCACCGAAACGCCTGTCATACACTCGCCGCCATCAAGCCTGCAGTGGAGGTTACCCATGCACAAAGGAATGTCCGACGACGAGTTGAAGGAAGCGATGAAAGTCATGGCCAAGTTTTCCGGCGTCAACCTGAGCGCTGAGCGAATCGAGCGCGATTTGCCGGCGTTCAAGGCCTATATGGGCGACTACGATACGATTCGCTCCGTGAAACTCGCCGTCGAAGACGAACCGGCAATGATCCTGCGGCTACAGAAAAAAGCAACGCCGAAAGGCAGGGTTTGATATATGGCGATTACCAGGCGGCATTTCCTACACAGCTCCGCGGCTGGCGTAGCCGCGCTGTCCATTGCACGAGGAATTATGGCTCAAAGTAAAAACCCAAACGGCAAAAGCGAATTGCATTATCTCACGCTGACCGAAGCGGCAAAGCTCATTCGCGCGCGCAAGCTCTCGCCGGTGGAGTACACCGAGGCGCTGTTGAAACGCATCGACGACGTCGAGCCGAAAGTTCATGCGTTCATCACCGTCACGAGAGAAGAAGCGCTGGCCGCTGCGAAAACGGCGGAAAAGGAAATCATGGGCGGCAAATACCGCGGCCCGCTGCACGGCATTCCCTTCGGCGTCAAAGACACGCACTATACTAAAGGCATCAAGACCACCGTCGCCACGCCAGTGCTCGCCAACTTTGTGCCCGACTTTGACGCCACCGTGGTCACCCGGCTAAAAAATGCCGGCGCGATCTTGCTCGGTAAGTTGAACCTGCCGGAGTTTTCCTTCGGCGGTGAAACGCCAGGCACCAATAACCCGTGGGACTTGAAACGCTCCCCCGCTGGATCGAGCGGCGGCTCCGGCGCCGCCCTAGCCGCTGGAGAGTTGCCAATGGCAACCGGCGGCGACACTTCGGGCTCCATCCGCGGCCCGGCCGTTGCCAACGGCGTGGTCGGCATGATGGCGACCTACGGCCGCGTCAGCCGCCGCGGCATCGCGGTGATCAGCTGGTCGCTCGACCGCGTCGGCCCGATGACCCGCACGGTGGAAGACAACGCGATCATGTTGAATGCCCTCGCCGGCTATGACCCAGCCGACGAGACATCATCGGACGCGCCGGTACCCGATTACACCCGCGCGCTCAAGCGCGGCGTCAAAGGTGCGCGCATCGGCATTCCCAAAGCCAACTGGTTCGAGGGCTACGATGCCAACGTCATGCGCGGCTATCGCGATGGCATCGAAGTTTTCAAAAAGCTCGGCGCGGTGGTCAACGAAGTCGATCTGCCGCCGACCATGGAAGTCATCGATCAAGCTCAGCGCATTATCCGCATCTCCGAGGCGGCGGCGTACCACGAACCCTTTCTGACCAACAACCAGGAGCAATATGGCAAGAGCAACGTGCGGCGCGACGTCGAAGCCGGTTCTTTAATCCCAGCGGTTCACTACCTGCGCGCCCAGCGCGTGCGCAAAGTTTTCATCCGTGAAATGGCCGAGCTGCACAACAGCGTCGATATTATTCTAACCCCAGGCCGCCCAGTACTGCCGGGCGGCCAAGACAAATCGAAACAGAATTTCAGCCGCCCCTGGAACGTCTGCGGTTATCCGGCGCTCGTCGTTCCGGCGGGTTTCTCCACCGAACCGGCGGGGTTGCCGGTAGCGCTGCAAATAGCGGGTCGGCCGTTTGAAGAAGAATTATTGTACGCCGCGGCATACGCCTACGAAGCGGAGACCAAGTGGTGGGAGAAGAAGAAGCCGCAAGTATGAAAGCCAAAACGCGGAAAGCGGAAACACGGAAAACGGAAACAAATGCACTCGGAAGCAACCTCCGGAATTTCCGTTTTCGGCGACATAAGGTTTTTGGACAGGATCGAAAAAAGCGAAATTTTGAAAGAGTTATATAAGTAAAGAATTGGCTCGCGCAGAGGCGCGGAGCGCGCAGAGCACGAAGGCACGAAGAGCACGAAGGTAAGAAAAGTGAATATTCTTCTCCGAACTTCGTGTCCGTCGTGTCTTCGTGGTGAGTATTATCCGAAGCTAATTCGGCAACCAGCACACCGCCGCAATTTCACTTAGCTCCCTTCTTAACTTCACCCACGACTTGCCGCCATCATCAGTGCGATACAGGTAACCATACCGGCTCGCCGTAAACATCACATGGGGGTCGTCTGAATTGGTGCCGAACAGCCACATGGACGAGTTGGGTTCCTGCGGCAGTGGCATCAGCTTCCAGCTCTTACAAAAATCGTCGCTCACGGCGATGGCACCCGAAGTGCCTGGCGTGAAGTCGCCGAAGCTAAGAAAAACTCTCTTCGGGTTGGCCGGGTCGACGGCGATGCCGCGCAGATAGTTTTCTTTCCTTGGATAGTCCCACGGCAGACACTTCTGCATATCGCGCGGCTCCCAACTCGTGCCATTGTCCGTGCTCGCGTAGATCTCGCGATTGGCCATGATAAACGCCGTGCGCGGCGGACCCGCGGTCACGGCGACGTTATGAATGTCGCGCCGCCCGGTTACTTCGACGATTTCCCAGGTATCGCCGGCGTCGCTGCTGTGGCGCGCGCCGTCGACTTCGAGACCGGCCCAAACTTGATTGGGCTCGGTCGGGTCGACAACGATCCCGGTAAAGCGCGGCGTGCCGACGGCCTCGCACTCCTTCGCCACTTCCACCGGCCGCTTCTCCCACGTGCGCCCGCCGTCCTTCGAGCGGAAGATCATCCCAGGCGTCGGCGTGCCGGTGCCGGCGAACATGTTGTTCGGATTGACCGGATCGAACGCGAGCACCCAGACATAGAGGCCGTTGAGCGCCGAGTCGACATATTGCCAATTGGCACCGCGATCCTCGCTACGGTAAATCCCTTTCTCCGTGGAAGCGAAAAGAATGTTGTGCTGCTTCGGATGCATCGCGATGCAGCGCACCGACGCTTCATAGGCAAACCCACGCCGCGGCCCAATGCGCGCCCAGGTCTGACCGTTGTCTTCACTGCGCATGATGCTCTGACCGATGGTACCGACAACTAGTGTTACCTCTCGCATGGAACCTCCGAATTGTTTTGCGTGTCTAGCGTCTAGCGTTTGGCGTCTAGCGTTTCCGGGTCTGGATTCAACGCCAGACCCTAGACCCTAAACGCTAAACACTAAACGTTTACCCTGTGCATATCCTTCGTCCGCGGCCCCGCCGCGGCGCCCTGGGGAAAAATATTATCGAGCCGCGCCAAGTCTTCCTGGCTCAGTTTAATTTCCGTCGCTTCGATGTTCTCTTCCAAATGCCCGCGCGACTTATTGCTGGGAATCGGAATGATGCCCGGGCCCTGCGCCATCAGCCATGCCAATGCCAACTGCGCCGGAGTGCATTTCTTTTCCCGCGCGATCTCCTCGAACCGCGCGAGCAGCGCCAGATTCTTAGCGAGATTCTCACCCTGAAAACGCGGGTGATTGATGCGCCCATCGCCGTCGCTCATGTCTTTGGCGTTGTGTACTAAGCCGCCGAAAAAGCCACGTCCCAGCGGCGAGTACGCCATGAAGCCCATATTGAACTCGCGGCAAGCTTGAATGTTGCCGCCCTCCGGATCGCGCGACCAGAGCGAATACTCCATCTGCAACGAGACGATCGGATGGACCTTGCGCGCGCGCCGAATCGAGTTGGCGCTCGCTTCCGACAACCCGATGTAGCGCGTCAGTCCACGCTCGACCAGTTTCGCCATGGCCCCCACCGATTCTTCGACGGGTATATCGGGATCAACGCGCGACATGCAGAAAACATCCAACGCGTCGACACCCAGCCGCTTCACGCTCTGCTCGCAATTCTGCGTCAAATATTCCGGCGTGCTGCCGCTCCGATTGCCCGTGGCGTCGGGCGTGCGCGGGCTGCCGGATTTCGAGTGAATCACGATGCGCTCGCGCCGTCCCACCAGCGCTTTTTTGATCAACTCGTGATTGTGCCCCTGCCCGTAGCTCGCCGAAGTGTCAATGAAGTTGATGCCAAGATCCCACGCCTTGTGCAGCGTCGCGATCGATTCGTTATCGTCCGCCGGCCCATAGGCGCCCGACATGCTCATGCAACCCAACGCCAGGCGTGAAACTTTGAATTCGGTGGAACCAAATTGAACGTACTCCATGCTCCCCTCCGTGACGCGCCCAGAGTTACCGCAGGTTAATGGAGCAAGTCAAACTTGTTTGGGTGTTGACAGAAAGATGCGGCCCACCCAAAATCAAAAACACCAGGAGGGATGGCTGTTTTCTCAGTTATCATGAAATCGCTGCGCGTTTTTGCTTCTCGCTACTCTTTTATCCCTTCCATTTTTTTGCTGCTGGTAGCGATCTACGGCTGTGACGATTGTATAACCAAAGCGGGATTGCCGTGAAGATCAAACCCATGCATCCAGGCTTGTATTTGAACGAGATACTTCGCGAATTGAGGTTCTCTCAATCTCGTTTGTCTCGGGACATTAATGTCAAGGCCATGTTAATTAGCCGCCTTGTCAATGGAGCGCGCCCCAAAACTGCGGAGCTTGCTTTACGACTTGGCCGCTATTTTAGCCAAGACCCTCGTTATTGGCTTAAATTGCAAAATCGTTACGACATAGATGTTGCCGAGGATAAACTTGGTAAACGCGTCATCCGAAAGATTCGCCCTCTTAAGAAAGTAGCGTAGCCGCGCCGTCACTCTCTTCTACTTCCCCAACAACTTCTTCATCCGGTCGATCAGCTCGGCGTCCTTGATGATCACTTCCTTGGCGAGTCTTTCCAGCTCTTCGCCGGGGGTATGCTCGATATCGATTTTGCGCCGCTTGGCTTCGGCGAGGAGCTCTGGGTCGCTGAGAGTTTTTGCCATCGCTTCGCGCATGATCTTGATGTATTCGACGGGCGTCGCCGGGGGCATGACGTAGGGCCGGCCAAAGAAGTTGGAGGCGGTGACCAGGTTGGCCAGTCGCTTCATCACGTCCGGCGCTTTGTATTCGTCGAGAATTTCAAAAAGCGTCGGCACATTGGCCAATCGCGAGTCGCGCTTGCGGCTGCTCTGCACCACCACGTGGGCGAAACCCTTGCTGCGCCAGCTCGCGTAGAGATCGCCGGCAAACCAGCCGGCAACGGTAAACGCCCGGCACTGTACCTCGTTGCGCTCCGCCGCCAAGTCCATCTCTGGGCCGCCAGGGTAGCCCGAGACAACGTTAAATTTCGTGCCGATGGCGTCGTTCAACAGCGTCGGCAGATAATGCCCCGTGGTGCCGGTGCCCGTAGCCGCACACTTGGGTCCCTCCGCGGCTTTTTTCACATCGTGGATGGTTTTGAACGGTGAGTCGCTGCGCATGCACATCAAATCTTCCGAGCGGTCCGGGCTGCCAATGTAGACGTATTTCGCCCAGTCAAATTGAATGTCTTTGCTGCCCGCCAGTTGGTTGAAATAAAGCGCCGGATTGATGGTCGCGAATGTCAGGCCGTCCGGCTTCGAAACCGCGTAGACATAGTTGGCGCCGATCAGATTGCCGCCGCCGGGCATGTTCTGCACCACGACTTCCGGCTTCCCAGGAATGTGTTTGCCGATGTAGCTCGCGACCAGGCGGCCATACATGTCGTAGTTGCTGCCCGCCGAGCTGCTCACGATGAGCCGCACCGTCTTGCCCTGATAATAAGGTGTCTGCGCCTGCAGCGGCACACCCAAGGTCAATAGCCATAGCATCACGATGCCCAGCAATCTCATAGAGTTCTCCTTCACAAAGCGTTGTGCTCTATAATCAACGAAAGCGATTTAGTCAATACGTTCGCTGACAAAATCGCCGCACGGATTGACAGCGCCACGCGCTCTCGAATAAATGGACCGGACAATCATTAGCGAAGGAGATCCGCATGGGCCATAGTTTAATGAAACTGGCGATCGCTCTCGTTTTCGTCTTTGTGTCGACGGCAACGCTTTCAGCGGCGGAGAAGCTCGACAAAGTTCGCTTCACCTACGCGCCGCTCTCCGCCAGCGGCTTTCTCTGGTTTATCGCCAAAGACGCCGGCTACTTTGAAAAAAACCGGCTCGACGTCGACATGTATTTCGAAGGCGCGTCGCCGATCATGGTGCAATCGATTCTCGCCGGTGAAAATCAACTGGCCGGCGGCTTGGGCCCGACGGCTGTTACCAACGTCCTGCAAGGCGGCGATGTCATCCCGGTCGCCTGCATCACCCACACGTTCACGACGCCCATGTATGTGCAACCGTCGATCACCAGCTTGCAGCAATTGCGCGGCAAAAAAGTCGGTGTCAGCCGCATCGGCGCGGTGTCGCACTTAACCGCAGATTCGATCTTGCGCCGGGCGCGGGTTGGCGACGTGACGATCATTCAAACTGGCGGGATCCCGGAATCCATGGCCGCGATCATGACCGGCAACGTCGAAGGCGCCATGGTTAATCCGCCCAATAACATCATCCTCAGGGAAAAAGGCTTTCGCGAAATCGTCGGCGCCAAGCAACTGAAAGAGTTGAACCTGCGCTTTCCCGAGAACGGCGTGATGGCCAAACGCACCTGGGCGGAGAAGAACCCAGACGTCGTCAAACGGTTCATCAGGTCCATCGCCGAGGGCTTGAAGCGCATGCACGACGACAAAGAATTCGCGCTCAAGACGTTGAGCAAATACACCAAAGTCACCGACGCCAAGTCGCTCGACGAGAGCTACCGCTGGGGCATCGATAGCTTTTTCAAAGACTTCAAAACACCGCCCGAGGCGATGCAGCTCATGGTCGATCAACTCGCGACATCGCGCATGATCGATGCCAATGTCGCGCAAAAGACCCCGCTGAAGGCGTTCTACGAGAATCGTTATGTTGAAGAATTAGAGCGCGAAGGATTTTTCAAAAAGCTCTGGCAATAGAAATTCCAGATTACAGATTCCACATTCCAGATTAGGGGGACTCCGAATCCGAAACAATTTGTAATCTGGAATTTGGAATCTGGAATCGCGAAAGAAGTGACAGATCACAAATTTCAAATCGGCGGAACTTCTGATCCTAAATAATCTGGAATTTGGAATCTGGAAAGCGCGCGCCGTGAGGTCAACAATGAAACAAAGACTATTAGCGCTGGTTATAGCCTTGGTCGCGCTCTGCGGCGGGCGCGCGCTCGCGCAGGACAAGCCCAAGATTTTCGTCGGCCCATCGAGCAAGACGCTCGGCTATAGCCCGCTCTGGGTCGGCTGGAAAAAGGGCTTTTTCGAACAGCAAGGGTTGGACGTGCAAGTCGTGGTTCTCCGCGGCATGCCGATGGTCGTCCAGGCTCTCGCTTCAGGATCGATTCATATCGGCTCCGGCGGGCCCGAGCCGTTCATGGAATCGAGCGACCGCGGCCTAGACTTCATCATCACCGGCGGCGTGATCAATGGTCTGACGGCAGCCATCATTGCCGGCAAAAAATACAAGACCTTCGAAGATTTGCGCGGCACAACCGTGGGCTCGTCGTCATTGACTGGCGGCACAGTCACTGCCTTCCGCGAAGCGATGCGGCAAAAAGGCTTGGAGTATCCGCGCGACTACAGGATACTCGTTGTCGCTGGCGGCTCGCCTGGGAATTTGGCAGCGATGCAATCCGGACAAATCTCGGCGACCACCGTGGCCGTGCCGCTCAACTTCGCCGCCGAAGAGCAAGGTTTCAACACCATTGGCCGGCTGCTCGACTTCGTGCCGCAGTTCCAATCCGCGGCGCTGGCCGTGCGCCGCTCCTGGGCCGAGAAGAACCGACCGCTTATGGTGCGCTTCATGAAAGGCATGGTGCAATCGCTACGCTGGATGCACAACAACCGCGACGCCACGGTCGAGTTCCTGTCGAAGGAAATCCAGCTCAAGCCCGCCCACGCGTTAAAAGGCTGGGAGTACTACACACAAAACCGCATCTGGCCCTACGACGGCGAGCCCACCATGGAAGGCATGAAGCACAACATCCGCACTTACTACGAACAGACCGGCAGCAAAACGCCGGTACCGGACGCGTCTAAGTTTGTCGATATGAGTTATTTGAACGAAGCGTTCAAGGAGTTGGGTAAGAAGTAAGCTGCCAAGGCTCGACATTAATTTCTGATCAAGCGCTATAATCATTGACCGGCGAAGGGAGAATCTGTGACGCTTATTCTCAGCAACGATGACGTCCAAAAGGGTCTCAACATCAAAGACTGCCTTGCGATCATGGAGGAATCCTATCGCGAGCAGGCTAACAGCCGCGCCGTCAACCGGCCGACCAGCCACTCCTATCTCGCCCACTCGTTGGCCAATGCAACCTACAGCTTCAAATCGGTCGATGGCGGCGTCGAAAAATACGGCGTGCTGGCATTGCGGGTGACTTCCGACGTCGTGCAAGAGCAGGAAAAGTTTGGCTCGGTGCGCTTGGAGAAATTGCCCCTCGCCGGCAAAGGATTGTTCGTCGGGCTCGTGCAATTATTTAGCTCCGAGACTGGTGAGCTGCTCGCGGTCATGCCAGACGGCTTGATCCAGCAAACCCGCGTTGGTGTCACCAGCGCCCTCGGCATGAAAGTCATGGCGCGCAAAAATTCACAGACGTTGGGGCTCATCGGCTCCGGCGGCCAAGCCAAAGCGCACTATCGTTTCATGACCGCCGTCATGCCGATCAAAAAAGTCAAAGTCTGGAGCCCGAACCCGGAGCATCGCAAGGCTTTCGTCGAAGAAATGGCCAAAGAAACCGGCGTCGCCGGCGAACCGGTCGCAAGCGCCGAAGAAGCCACGCGCGGTGTCGACGTTATTTGCAGCGCGACCAACTCATCGCGGCCCGTCGTCAAGCTCGAATGGCTCGAGCCGGGCATGCATTACAACTCGATCCGTGAGTTCGAAACCGATCTCGCCGTCTTGGACAGGTGCGATCCGATCGCAATCCACACCAACTTCGGCGGCATCCAGCACTATCAACCGCCCGGAATCAACGACGACATGCCCGGCGTGCGCCGGGAAAAACCGCGCGATTGGTCGAAGTATCCGGAAATTTGCGACTTCATCGCCGGCAAAGTGCCGAGCCGCGTCAACGATAAACAAATCAGTTTCTTTTTAAACAACGTCGGCACCGGCGTGCAGTTCGCCGCCATGGGCTGTTGTGCTTACCAAGCAGCTAAGGACAAAGGCTTGGGGCACGAGATACCGAGTGAGTGGTTTATGCAGGATATTAAACCGTGAGTTGAATCGATTGAATCGAGGGCTTACATTGTGAAGAGCTTAGAGTTCTATGAACTTCACGATCGTCGGTGATATCACTGACATTGAAGTTATCGCCACTGGGTTCGGCGTAAGGATACTACCGGTTTTGCCCGTATGGCAACAAAACCCAAGCGGAAGAAACAATTGGCAGTGTGCGTCCGCTCCGACGACGCGGACTTGCTGACACCGCGCAGGATTTACGAAGTTTTGCCCGATGAGCAAGCCGCTAAATCACGGTGCCTGCGTGTAATCGATAACGAAGGCGAAGACTATCTTTACCCGGCTTCTTATTTTGTTTTCGTCGACTTGCCACCAGCAGTTCGACAAGCCATTGCGAAAGCGTCTTAGCTCAACTATCACTTCCCCATCATTTTCTTAAGCTTCTCGATCACATCTTTCGGCTGCGACATCACGTCGGTCGCCAACGCTTGCACCTCTTCTCCCGTCGTCGGATCCATGTCCAAACGTTTCTTCTTGGTCTCGGCGAGGAAATCCGGATCTTTCATGGTCTTGGTGAAAGCATCGCGTAACGTCTTGACCACTTCCGGGCGCATCTTTGGCGGCGCCATGTAGGGCCGATGAAACTCGCCCGACGCCAACAACGCCGTGGCCAGCCGGCGGCCAGTTTCATTGGTTTTGTACTTGTCCATCAGCTCGTACACCGTCGGCACGCTGGCGAGCTTCTCCAGTCTGACTTTGCCGCCTTGAACCAGCTCGCGGGAAAAACCATTTTTGCGCCAGGTGTGAAATGGCTCGCGCGAGAAATAGGCTTCCGTGCTGAGCGAGCGGCAGACGATTTCGCCGCGCTCGACGCCGAGATCGATCTCATTGCCGCCTTGGTAGCCGGCGATCACGTTGAACTTGGCGCCGATGGTCTCTTCTAGAAGCTTGGGCACGAAGTAGCCCATGTTGCTCAAGCCGGTGGTGCCGCATTTGGGCGGCTCTTTGGCGTTGCGCACGTCTTCGATGATTTTGAATGGCGCGTCGGCGCGCATGTAGAGCACCTGCGGCGACTTGGTCGCGTTGCCAATCCAGTTGTATTTGGTCCAGTCAAACTTCACTTCGGATCGCCCGATCAACTGCTCGAAATAAAGCCCGGCGTTGATCGCACCCATGGTCAAACCGTCTGGCTTGGCGACGTTGTAGATATGATTGGCCGCGATCATGTGGCCGGCACCGGGCATGTTCTGCACGATGATGTTGGGATTGCCGGGCAGGTATCTGCCCATAAAAAGTGCGATCGCCCGCGCATAAAGATCGTAGAGATCGCCGGCCACTGTACCGACGACGATGGTCATCGTCTTGCCCTGGAAGTTGGGCGCTTGGGCAAAGGATTTGGCGGGGGACAAGGCTGCTACAAGCACCAGAAGTATGAAAGCGGAATTCTGAATTGTGAAATTTCGTTTCATCGATCGTTTCCCTCCAGGGCAGGACCCCAATTCATCTTTCCGCTTTCATCCCTCATATTTCGTCTTTACTCTGTCAAAACTTTTTTCGCCCGCTCGACAACTTCCTTGGGCTGATCCAAGAGCTCGTTTAGCAACTTTTGCAAATCTTCACCCGAGGATGGATCCATATCCATGCGCGACTTCTTTGCTTCGGCAACCAGCTCCGGGTCTTTGATCGCTTGCGCGTAGGCGGCGCGTAGCATCTTGATCCGATCGGGCGGTGTGCCCGGCGTTACGAGCATCCAGCGGCCGAACTCGGCGCCGTCGAGCAGCACGCGCGCGACTCGACGATTGGTCTCGGGAGTCTTGGCTTGGTCCATCAATTCGTAAATCGTCGGCGCCTCCGGCACCAGCGGATCACGCTTTTTGCCGGACTGCACCAGATGGCGGTCAAAACCCTTTTTGTGCCAACTGTCGAACGGCTCGCGGCCAAAGTGAGGATTGATCGTGTTGCCGCGGCAATGAATCTCGCCCTTTTCGACAGCGAGGTCGATCTCGTTGCCACCGGGGTAGCCCATGACCGTGCTGATCTTGGCATTGAGCGCGATTTCAAGCACTCGGTCGAGAACGTAGCCAGCGCTCGACACCCCAGAGCTGCCGCACTTGGGCGGCTCCTTGGCATTGACGATGTCGCTGATGGTCTTGTACGGCGCATCGGCGCGCATGTAGAGCAGCATGAAATTCTTTTCCTGCGAGCCGATGATCGCCATCTTGCGCAGATCGAAGCGCACCTCTTTGTGGCCGGAGAGCTGTTCTAAATAAGTATTGCTGTTCGGCATCAAAAGCGTCAGCCCATCGGGCTTGGCAATACCGTAAACATAATTCGTCGCAACCAGTGACCCCGCGCCCGGCATGGTCTGGACAATCATCGACGGATTACCGGGCAGATATCTTGGAATAAAGCGTGCCAACAGTCGCGCCCAGCGATCGTAAAACCCGCCGGCGGACGCGCCGACGATAATGCGCACGTTCTTGCCTTTGTAAAACGGCTCACCCTGGGCCTGGACAGACCGCGCAATACCCATCACGATGAGCAGCGCCGCTGCAGTCACACCCGCCAACATAGTTTTCTCAGTCCGCTTCATAATTCCGCTTTCATCCTTCATACTTGTTTTCACCACGTCTCCGCCCTTCCCCCTTGCACCCACCAGTTCAGGCGTGGCTCGATTTTCATCTCGTAACCCTTGCCGTGCTGTTTCGCCAGTTCGTAGCATTTCTTCGCCAGCGCGATATCGATAATTCCCTGACCGCCCTGATTTTTGTAGAGAATGATCTGTTTGTCGTTGGTCCTGCTTTGAACCTTGCCAGCGAGCACGTCGGAAATTTCGACGACCTTGTCCCAGGTAATGACGCCGTCTTGCACCGGCCAGTAGATATCGCCTTGCTGCGAGTCGATGGCCTGCGCCTTCGACAACGCAACGACAAAATCGCAGCGCCTGAGCGTCGCATCGTCGACCTCGCGGCGCGGCTTGTCCAAGTTGCCGCTTTTGACCAGCTCGATGTTGCTGCCGATGACTGAGATAATGTACTGGCCTTCTTCCAACCACGCGCCATCGATCACCGGCACGTTGGTGTTGGTCATGCAGAGAATGATGTCGACGTCTTTTGCGGCCAATTCCGGCTTGTCGACTGGCTTCACGGTCACGCCGGTGGCAAGGCTGATTTTTTTGGCGAAGCCTTCGCGGTGTGCCGGCGTCGGGCTGAACACTTTCGCGCTTTCGATTTTGCGCATCTCACAGAGGCCGGCAAACGTCGCCCACGCCTGTTGGCCGGAACCATAGATGCCCACACGCCGAGCATCCTTACGTGCAAACAAATCCAAACCCGCCAAGCTGGTCGCCGGCGTGCGCAGGTCAGCCTTGCCGCTACGATCACGCGGCCGGTGTGCCATGACACCGAGCAGCGAGCCATTGTCCGAATCGTAGATCAACGCTAGTTCGGTCTGATCGGGATTGAAGGGCGGCCGCTGCTGCGTCGTCCCCGAGATCGCTTTGCGGTGCAGCGCCACCTGCGCGCCGACCGCGCCAAAGTTGGCCGAGCCGCCGGCATAAATATTCAGCACCGTATCGAAGGTGCCCTCGGCCACCTTGCGGTGTAGGTTCAAGCGCTTGCGCGGCGCGCACACGCCGTTGGGCGAAATCATATCGCGCAGCGCGCTCTCGGTGATTGCGACCGCTTCGCCGGTCGGAATCAGCTGATCGACGTCGTCGGAGTGAAAAAACAAAGCCATGGCGTCATCCTTCTACCTGAATGAATCAGTTGCCGAAATCTGTATCCCACAGCTGGCGCATCTTCGCCATCTGCTCAGCCGACAGGGCTGGCGTATCTGGACAAGCCACCGCTTCGTCCACGTGAGTAGGATTGGAAAAACCGACGAGCACGCTGGACATCTTCGCATTCATCAGGCCAAAGCGGATCGCTGCTTGCGTGAGCTCTTTGCCGGCCACACCCAAAGCCGCCTTCACTTTTTCAGTTCGCTGCAATTCCAGGGGATAGTCCGACCCTGGCGACAAGGGCTCCGGGCTGCTGCCGCCGCCCGCGCTGGGATCGGATGTAAGCGCACCGGCCGCAAGAATGCGAATGGCAAATGCGCCCATGCCTTTCGCCGCAGCGCGGTCGAGGATCAACGTATAGTCCTGCGCCGTGAAATTCGCCGGCACGCCATGGCCGGCGCTCGGGTTAAGTAGATTGTAGTAACATTGAAAGCCATGAAACTCGCCGCTGTCGACCAGCTCGTGCAGCGCCTTGGTTTCGCCCAAACCGCTAAAGCCAAAGAAACCGACTTTGCCGCGATCGCGCATGGCCTTGAGCCCGTCGATCACGCCGCCTCTGCCGAGCACGTCCATCGGCGCCAGGCTGAACCGCTTGCCCAGGCCACGCTGCTTGGTCACGCGCGTGTGCAACTGGACAAAATCGACCCGCTCCCGGCCAAGGCGCTCCAGCCCCGCTTCGACGGCGCGGATAGTCGCCGCTTTGACGTCGCCGACGCAGTCCGCTTCGAGGCGAATCTTGGTCGAGATCACCGGATTGACGCCGACGTCTTTGAGCACGCGGCCGAGGTTCTCTTCCGATTTGCCCAAGCCGTAAGCAAAAGCCGTATCGAAAAAATTGATCCCCGCCGCGACGGCGCGGCGCACCACTTTCACCTGTTCTTCATAGGGCGCTTTGACCATCAAGACCGCGTTGTTGCCGCAGCCAAAGCCGATTTCAGAAATCTTGATGCCGGTTTTACCGATCTCGCGATAGTTCATTGCACCCCCTCTTGGGCTAAATAGACTGTAAAATATCGATCACTTCGTCCGTGTCGGTCAGATCCGCCAGGCAGGCGTCCGGGTTGGCGTATTGCAGCTCTTCGACGGGATAGCGTCCCGTGCCGACCAACAAGCACTTCATGCCATTGGCTCGCGCCGCGGCTAAATCCTTTATTGTATCGCCGACGATGACGCACTGGCTGGGGTCGATCGAGCGCGTGGCGAATGCCTGCCAGCGCTCGCGTGCGATCCTTGGCAAGTCCGGACGATATGCTGAATCGCTCGCATAGGCGCCAAAGCTGAAATAGCCATCGAGTCCCGCCGCCCGCAATTTGATGGCCGCCCCAGTCTGGAGATTGCCAGTCACGACACCTTGGCTAAAAGAAGCCGATTGGGCAAGCAGAGCGAGTAGGTTTCCCACTCCCGGCAAGGCGCGCACGCTGATTGTTCCCGCGCTTAAAGCCGCCGTATAGGCATCTTTCAAATGGCCTCCGAAGCGCTGCCAATGTTCATCGGTAAAAGCCATGTGAATGTCGCGCCGCGCGAAGATTTCCTCAACGATCATTGGATCCGTATTGCCGTCGGGCCTCACCGTGCGAATGTCGCCGTCGATGCCGAAGGTTTTCAAAATCGCTTGATTGAACGGTACATAGCCGTTTTGCGTCCGCGTTGAGCTATGATCAAAGCGTGTGGAAATAGGAAATAGGTAGGCGTACCCTTTCGCGAATCTAAAAACGAAAGGCTGCCTGTTGGCGCAGGCAGGAAAGGATACGCCGATGAGAGAAAAGCACACTGAGG
>Ga0194132_10000136_pt1 | contig 142839 bp, 142 predicted proteins | sample TA2KigOf80mmetaG_FD_148612 | JGI IMG/M metagenome (GOLD analysis project Ga0194132, IMG submission 148612) | Freshwater microbial communities from Lake Tanganyika, Tanzania - TA2015054 Kigoma Offshore 80m | ecosystem: Environmental > Aquatic > Freshwater > Lake | place: Tanzania: Lake... | reverse complement strand
CTCACTTCCTCGCCGAGACGAAGGGTGATGCGGTTCTTGCGCATCTGATGGACGAGTTCGTCGGTGATCTCGTGGTCTATGAATTCGAGCAATCGCGTTCGTTTATCGATGAGAGTCACGCGAACGCCGAGTGCGGCGAAGATGGTCGCATATTCGCAACCGATGACGCCGGCGCCGATGACCGCCAGCCGCTTCGGCAAATCCTTGAGGGTGAGGATATCGTCGCTCGTGAAGATGCGGTGACCATCGAATGGGATATGCGGGTCGCGGGTCGTGGTCGTGCCCACGGAGATCACGATCTTGTCTGCGGTGACGTTCTGAACGTGCGATTGACTGTCGATAAAGTGGAGGCGAACCGTGTGGGCGTCGACGAACTCGGCGCGCGCCGCCATCACCTCGACGCCGTTCCGTTGCAGCTGATGACGGCTGACGTCGACCTCGTTGCGAATCACGTGGTCCGTACGGTGCAGCAGGTCGTCCATCGTGATGTTCTGCTTCACCTGGTAGGACGCGCCGTAGATGCTGCGTTCGCGATAGCCCGACAGGTGCAGGGTGGCCTCGCGCAACGTCTTGGACGGGATCGTGCCGGTGTTGATACAAACACCGCCGACGACACCTTTTTGCTCCGCGATCGCCGTTCTCTTGCCCACTTTGGCCGCTTGAATGGCGGCGCGATGGCCCGCGGGGCCGGAACCGATCACGAAAAGGTCGAAGTCGTAGGACGCCATGCTTACCTCAATGTCGCAGGTCTCGCCCGCTTGGATCGCACTATGATTCCGGTGAAACTTCCAGGATAGTACGACCCTGTTCGCCACCCGGGGCGGTTGCCGGAATAACGGCGGGCAGCGGTGCGGCAGAGTGTACAAACTATGACCTTGTCTTCAAACACCACAAGAATGTCATCGGCGGAGCCATTGTCTCCGGCCAAGAATCGCCCGATTGCGGACCTCAAGAACATTGGCCCGGTGACTGCCCGATCCCTCTATGCCATTGGAATCGCTCGCGAGGCGGATCTCCGCCAGGCGGGCGCCGTCGAGGCGTACTTGCGCGTCAAAGCCTTGGATCCCAAGGGCACAACGTTGGTCCTGTTATACGCGCTCCAAGGGGCTCTGACCGATACGTACTGGAACGACTTGCCAGCCCCCCTGAAAACTGCCTTGCGCGACGAATTGCAGCGCCGTCGCTAGACCGAAAAACCTCGAAGCCGCCAAACTCGGCCTGCGGATTTGCTTTGGTGGCGCTCAGCGCCGCTTGGTCGGCGCTCGCTGAGACCGGTTCCTCGGCCAGCGTATCGAAGAGGCGGCCCTTCGGACGCATCGTCCAGGCTAACACGAGACGGGGATGCAGCTGCTACTCGGCGGCCGTCGCAGCGGGGCGAAAGCGGCGGAAGCTCAGGCTTTCCCGCCCTGGGCCGGGATCGGCCGGGACGAGGCGCGACAGGATCAACGAAACTACGGCAAAACCGGACCCGGCAACGAACACGGCCGTGGGTGAGATCACCCAAAGGAAGCCGAGCGCAAAAGGCAGGATCACGGCAGCGATGTGGTTGATCGTAAAACTAACCCCGGCGGTGGGCGCGATGTCTGCCGGGTCGCCGATCTTCTGGAAGTAGGTTTTGATCGCGATCGCCATGGCGAAGAACACGAAATCGAGGACGTAGAGCCCGGCAGCGGCCCATCTGTTGTCGACCACCGCGTAGCCCAGGAAGATCACGATCAGGCTGACGGCTTCGATCGTCAGCGCTGGCCGCTCGCCCCAGCGATCGATCAGTCGCCCGATCCGTGGCGCCAACACCATGTTGCAAGCGCTGCCAACCAGGAAAATCAACGGAATCTCGCTGGCGTCGAACTTGAACCGCTCGACCAGCATGAACGTCGCGAAGACTAGGAAAATCTGACGCCGCGCGCCCGACATGAACACGAGCCCGTAATAGAGCCAATAGCGCGAGCGGAATACGAGCTGCTTGCGTTGTGGGACTTTGGCGTGGAACGTCGGAAACATCGTCCAGCACAACACGGCGATCACGATCGTCGCGCCGCCACCGATCGCGTATATCCAAACGTAGTCGAGCTCGAGCACGCGGAACGACAGCGACGTGAGTCCATACGCGGCGATCGCCGCAAACGACCCTGCGGCAGCGAACCGGCCGAGCCATTGGGCCGCCGTCTTGCGATCGAGCCACTGTAACGCGAGCGATTGCTGGACGGTTTCGTAGTAATGGAAGCCGACCGACATGATCATGGTCGTGACCAGCAGACCGACCACGCTCGGAAACAGGCCTGTCACCGCGGTCCCGATTCCCAGCAAGAGAAGCGACAGAAACGCCAGGCGCTGCTCGCGCATGACCAGCAGCAGGAACACGACCGCAAACGACAGAAATCCAGGAACTTCGCGTATCGACTGGAGGATGCCCATCTCGACACCGGTGAAGGCGGCGCGTTCGACGGCGAAGTTGTTGAGCAACGCCTGCCACACCGAGAACGCGAGCGGCGTCGCCGTAGCCATCAACAGCAACAGAATCTCGGGGCGTTTTCGGGCACCTTTGAGGTCGATGGCCATGGCTGGTTGTAGGCGCGGCCGCGCTGCGGCGCAACTCAACCGGTGAGAACGTTAACCACGGCTTGGCGCCGCTCTTCGCGGACGACGGCCACGGCCTTACGTAGCGCCGGCAACAGATCGGCCGTGTCGCTCACCTGAATCCCGAACCCACCGGAGGCCTGCACATAGAGCTCGTAGCGGGGGGCAGGCTCCAAATGGGTGAGTGCCATCCGATTGGAGCGCACGGCGTAACCGTCGGGGTACATGGCGCGGGTCGCGTTGCCGACCGAGGCCCACAGCCGGTTGTTGAAGATGACGGTCAAGAACGGCAACTGCTGTGCTTCGCCGACCATGTGGGCCGCCGCGGGATTGCCGAATAGATAAGACCCGTCGCCGACACAGGCGATCACCAGGCGATTCGGATTGGCGAGCTTGACGCCCAACGCGGCCCCAAGTCCCCACCCAAGGCCGCCGACCGCAGGCAGAGAGAAGAATTGGTCGGCCGTGTGGAACGAGAGATTGTCATGGGCGGCGACGACCTCGTTCACCACGACCGCGTCATGGCCTTTCACGAGGTCGAGGCAGTGGGCGAGATAGGCGGCGGCGATCGGTTTGGCCGTCGCAAGCTGCACCAATCGTTCGGCCCGCGTCCGGCGCAGCTCCGCGACCGTTGACTCGACGTGGCGCCGGCGTCTCCCCAGCCGGTCCGACGAAACGTTCTTGCGGCGCAGGGCCTCGCCCAGGGCGGGGAGCGCCAGCGCGGTCGTGCCGCCGACGATCACGTCAGCGCGGAAGCTGCGCATCGGAAGCGCTGTTTCGAGCGGGTCGGCGCCGAGATGGATGACCGGGGCGGTGGCAGGTGGAGCCTCGGCCGCCGTGCTCCAGGGGACGTCGCAGTCGACCAGCAGCACCGCGTCACACACCTTGAGGGCGTTTCCTCGGGCGAATCCGAGGTACATCGGATGATCCGAGGGCAGGCAGACGTAGCGCGGGAAGGCGGCGCACACGGGGATGGAAAACTCGCGCGCCAATTCGTCCAAGGCGCGTATTGCAAGAGCGGATTTTCCGACGCGGGCCGTGACGATGAGAGGGGCTTCAGCCGCCGCGAGAATCCGGGCCGCCTCTTCGATTGCGTCCGGATCTGGCGCGAACGCCGCGGCAGGGCGCTGGCGTCCCACTGGGGCATTCGTCGTCGGCGCAGGACCGGCCAGGATCTCGCGAGGCAGCGTGAGGTAGACCGGGCCGAGCGGTTCGCTTTTTGCGATCGCCAGCCCGCGCTCGACCGCCAAAGCCGGGGCGGTTCCTTGGCGCAGCTCGTACTCCCACTTGACGTATTCCCGTACGCTGCCCGCCTGGTCGAAGGCTTCCTGCGGCCAGTGAATGAAGAGATTGCGGGCTCCGACGGCCGAGCCCTCGGAAATCGGCGTGCGTCCGGCGAAGAACAACACCGGGATATTTTCTCGCGCGGCGTTGATCAGGCCGCACAGCGCGTTGGCTGTGCCGACCGTGGTGTGCACCATCACGGCCTGCGGGTCGCCGGTCGCGGCGGCGTAACCGTGCGCCATCGTGATCGCGGTGTTCTCGTGTGGCGCCAAGACCGGCGTGGGGGCGGGTCGCCCCTGCGCTTGCGCTTTGGCGAACGCTTCGATCAGGGGCGGAAAATCGGTGCCGGCGTTGCCGAAGAAGTAGCGCACGCCGCTGGCCGCGAGCGAATCGACGATGGCGTCCGCGACGGAGTATTCGGTGGTCATCGTCAAACTCCCTCGGTCAATACGTTGACGACGGCCTGGCGACGCTCTCTGCGTACGGCCTGGAGCGCCTGTTGCAGCGCGGGCAGTAGGGCCTCCGGTTCTGTGACCTGGATGCCAAGGCCGTCCGAGGCCGCGACCACCTTCTCGTAGTCGGGGGTTGGTTCGAGCAGCGTCAACGGCACGTCGTTGCTCTTGGCCGCGAACCCCTCCGGGTACATGAACTTGGTGGCGCGATTGACCGCGCCCCACATCCGGTTGTTGAAGATCACCGTCAGAAAGGGGAGGTCGTGGGCGCGACTGACCAGGTGGGCCGAGGTCGGGTTGCCAAACACATAGGCACCGTCTCCGACACAGGCGATGACGTTCTTGTTTGGCACCCCGAGCTTCAATCCAAGGGCCGCGCCCAGGCCCCAACCCAAGCCGCCGACGGCTGCGGCAGAGAAGAACTGCCCCGGCTGCGAGAACCGCAGATGGTCCATAGCCAGGGGCGACTCGTTGATGAGAATCGAGTCCTCGCCCTTGATCCGATCGATGCAATGCGAAACGAATGCTGGACTGAGCGGCCGGTTGGCACGGGATTTTTCGAGCGCCGACTGACGCTGCGCTATCAGGGACGCCTGCCGCTCGGCGACATCCCGGCGGCGGGCCGTGACGACGCCCTGGAAGGTGTCGGCCCGCTCCGCGAGGCCGGAAGCGATAGCCTGCAAGGCGATCGCGGGCGACGAGGCGATCGTCAGGTCGCTCGCGAACGTTCGCATGGGATAGTCCTGGAACAACGGATCGGTGGCGATATGAATGACCCTTGCATCGCTCGGTGGGGTCTCGGGGGGAATGGCCCACGGCACGTCGCAATCGACGACGATCACGACATCGGCATCCTTGAGGATGGGGGCGGGCGAGTAGCCCAGGTGCATCGGGTGGTCGGTCGCAAGGCAGACGTACCGCGGCCAGTTGACGACGACCGGAATGGCGAAACGCTCGGCGAGCTCCGAGAGAATGCGCGTGGCCTCGGGGTAGCGCCCCAGCGTCGTCGTTACCAACACGGGGAATCTTGCCGCGGCGATCAGCGCCACGGCTTGTTCGAGGAGATGCCGATCGGGAGCCAACTGACGAACCGGACGGGCGAGCGGCCGAGGATTCACTGCCGCACCGGGTGGCGAGGCCAGCACCTCGCGGGGAAGCGTCAGGTAGATCGGACCAAAGGGCTCGCTCGTCGCGATGCTGATCGCCCGGTCGAGCACCGCGTGCAGGTCGTTGACCTGACGCAGCTCGTATTCCCATTTGACGTATTCGCGCACCATTCCCGCTTGGTCGTAGGCCTCCTGCGCCCAATGGATGACGCGGTTGCGCGAGCCACGCTGGCCGTGCTCCGTAATCGGTGTTCGGCCAGCGAACAAAAGGATGGGGACATTCTGACGGCTGGCATTCATCAGGCCGCAAACGGCATTCGCGGTGCCGACCGTCGTGTGCACCATCACGGCTTGCGGGCGGCCGGTGGCGAGGTAGTAGCCGTGCGCCATCGCCATGGCGGTGTTTTCGTGTGGGACCGTGATTGGGCGGGGAACCGGCAGGCCGAGTGCCCGTCGTTTGGCGAGACCCTCGATAATCGGGGGGAAGTCGGTGCCGGCATTGCCGAAGAAATAGTCGACCCCGCGGGCGGCGAGGTGAGCGATGAAGGCTTCGCCGACGCTCGCCGGGGCGGCGAGATCGTTGCTTTTGTCCATGGTGGATCTCCTGGCGGCAGTATCGGGCCGCTCCGCCGGGTCGGGCAACAGTGGCGCTATCCCAGCTTTACGGCAGTGCCGTTGGCGCTGACCATGAGCATTTCGGCGCCGACCGCGGCGTACTCCAGGTCGATCCCAACAACGGCGTCCGCCCCGAGTTCCTTGGCCATGTCGGCGAGATCTTCAAGCGCGGCCTCTTTGCCGCTGCGCAGGACCTTCTCGTAACCACCGGTTCGTCCACCGACGAAATTTCGGACCTTGGCGAACATGTCACGAAAGACGTTCGCGCCATAAATCGCTTCGCCGGAGACGATGCCGAGATAGGCGGTAACTCGACGACCTTCAACCGAGTCGGTGGTGGAGAGAATCATGACGACCTCGCGATCTCTTGCTCGTGGGTGGGAAGGGGGGGCGGCAACACGGCCGGACGTTTTCTCCGCTGCCGCACGGTTCGACATTGACGTCGCAATAGCTGCACTGGGCGTGTCCACGCACCCAGATCAATTCCCCCGATTGACCGCGCCACGAGCAACGACCGCGCATCAGCGATAGCAGCCCGCTTCGATGGCGCGCTGGCGTGTCAAGCCGAGCACCATGTCGACCGTGGGTGTTGGTACGCCGACCATGGCGCCGATTTCCGACACGGCCGCGACCACGGCGTCGATCTCCATCGGGCGACCGAGATCCAGGTCCTGGAGCATCGACGTGCGGTGGGCACCGACTTCCGCGGCCATCTTCATACGTTCGTCGACATCGACCGCGAACTCGATGCCGAGCGTCGCGCCGACCGACCGCGCCTCTTCCATCATCGTTCGGATCGTCGCACGCGTGTGGGGCGACGTGGCGAGCGTCACGAGGGTCGATTGGGTGAGGACGCTGACCGGGTTGAATGACAAGTTGCCCCAGAGCTTCATCCAAATTTCCTGGCGGATCTTTGGGCGCAACGGTGCCTTGAGGCCGGCTGCCGTCATCGCCTTGCTCAGCGCCAAACCGCGTTCGGATCGCGATCCGTCGGGCTCACCCAGGGGCATACGATTGCCATGCTCGTGTCGCACGACGCCGGGCGCCACCACTTCGCCCGAGGTCCAGACGACACAGCCGATCGCCCGCTCCGGCCCAATCGCAGCCCATTGGTGTCCATCAGGGTCCACGGTCGCGAGCTGGCGACCATCCCAAGGACCTCCATGACGAAAGAAGTACCAGAACGGAATTCCGTTCATCGCCGTCACCACGGCGGTCTGCTTCCCGAGGAGGGGGCGAATTGCATCAACGATGCCGGCTACGGCATGGGTCTTGAGCGTGATGATCACATAGTCCTGCGGGCCAACCTGCCGCGGATCGTCGGTGCAACGGACCGGCACGGTGCGTTCGCCCTCCGCGGTGATGAGTCGCAGGCCGTCGCGGCGCATCGCCTCGAGATGCGGGCCCCGGGCGATCAACGTAACGTCGACGCCGGTCTCGGCCAGACACACCCCCAAGTGCCCTCCGATCGCGCCGGCGCCGTAAATGCAGACCTTCATGGTTCGTTGCCGGCAAGTCCGAGGCGGGTCGCCAGGCCGATGCGCTGTACCTTGCCCGTGGCACCCTTGGGGATTTCCTCCAGGAACACGATCTTGCGCGGTACTTTGAAGGCCGTAAGGCGCTCTCCCACGAAGTCACGCAGGTCGCGCTCGCTCGTTTTCTGGCCGTTTCGCAGCACCACGGCTGCTGCGATGTCCTCGCCCAGCATCGCGTGCGGCATCGCAAAGGTCACGGCCTGCGCCACCGCCGGGTGATCGAGGAGCACGTCGTCGACCTCTCGGGGGCTGATCTTCTCGCCACCGCGGTTGATGAGTTCTTTGATCCGCCCGGTGATCGTCAGATAGCCGTCGCCGTCGATGACCCCCTGGTCGCCGGTCCGGAACCAGCCATCGGTGAACGCCTCGGCGTTGGCGTTCGGGTTGTTCTCGTAGCCTTTGGTGACGTTGGGGCCGCGGATAACGACCTCACCGATCACGCCGCTTGCCTGCAGCCGACCGGCCTCGTCCATGATCGCCACCGCCGGGCCGGCCGCGGGTCCGACGCTGCCCGGTTTTCGTGCTCGTGGCGGCAGCGGGTTGCTTGCCATCTGGTGGGCGGCCTCGGTCATGCCGTAGGACTCGATCACCGGAGCGTGGAAGGTCTTCTCGATCTGCAACATGACGGGCGGCGGCAAGGAAGCGCTCGACGAGCGAATGAACCTCAGCGGCCGCCGGGCGATCACGTCGGCGTTGCGCTCGGCCCGCGCCAGCAATGCTTGGTGCATGGTTGGCACCGCCGTGTACCAACTCGGCGCGGCGTCGTCGAGCCAGGCGAAGAACTTGAGGGCGTTGAAGCCAGGGGTGCAGTAGACGCTGCCGCCAACGCTGAGGCTCGACAAAACGGCGGCGATCAGGCCGTGGATGTGGAACAGTGGCATCACGTTGAGACACCGGTCATCGCCCGAAAGCGCGAGGGTGACCGCAATGTGGCGAGCCGAGGCCGCGAGGTTGCGTTGGCAGAGCGGGACGATCTTGGGCCGCGATGTCGTCCCCGACGTGTGCAGGACGAGGGCTTCGTCGTCGGCCGCGGTCGGCTGCAAGGACGTCGGGGCGCGCGCCGATGCGCCCTGGAGTGAGAATTGGCCGGCCTTCGGACCTTGTCGCAGCGACAACACAGGCAGGCGGCGGTCGCGCGCCACGGCGAGGGCGGGCGTCGAATCGCCCTCGGCGACGATCAGCGCAGCGGCGCGTAGGTCGTCGAGGTAGAATGCAAACTCATCGGGTTTGTACGCCGGGTTGAGTGGAGCCGTGCTGACCCAGGCGGCAATGGCCAAGAACGAACTCGCGGCCTCCGGCCCATTCGGCAGCACGATGGCGACGCGGTCGCCACGCCCAATACCGAGATCGGCCAGCGCACGACCGGTCTCTGCAACCTGTCGGCGCAAACCTTCGTGATCGAGTGGGGAACGATCGGGGGCGGCGAAGGCGACACGCGACCCAAGGTGACGTTCGAGAAGACTGAAAACGGTCGTTTGATTCATCCGAAACGCTGGTCAACCTACACCAGGCGACGGGCGTATAGCACGGATGATGTCGGACCCCCTATCGGGGCTCTAGGCCAAAACCTCGATCGATTCGATGACGCCGTACACCGCTTCGGCCCGGGCATTGCTGGCGTCGTAGGCGGCGGCGCGCATCGTCCATCCCTCTCGCGGCTGGGTCAGCGTCGCGTCGGCCTGATCGAGGAGTTGTGCCACGAAGGGCGTCGAGTGGCGGACGTGCGGTTCCTTCGGGTCGAGCGTTAGTTGAAAGCTATACCCGTCGCGCCGGTCGTAGGCGCGCCGGCCCCAAGCCGAGCGTGTGGTGTGCTCCTCCGAGCCCACCGATCGATGGCGCCCCTGGCGGGCTTCGCGTTCATCGACCGAGGCTGCCCGGCGAGCGTCGCGCCCTTCTCCGACGCGGCCGGCAAAATCGCCGGCGCGACTGGGCTCGAAGGCCGTGCCGGCGAACCCGGCCCGGTCACCGGCTCGGACCGGGGGGAGAATTTGGGGGACGGCTTGAACGCCCATGGAACCTGTGAACCTCCCGATTTTCGTTAAATTTTACGAATATTTGCGTAAAATTGTTAACGACGGGTAAAGGGGCCTCGTCTCAGGTTGATTAGACAATTCAAAGGTTTAGGAGTGGTTAGCGCGACGACCAGCCGGTTCACGCAGGGGACCAGAAACGGTCATCGCCCTGTCATCCAAGCGTGGCATGGTCGTTTCGCTCGCTGCTGGACCCACCGACCGATCAGCACTCCCCGGGTGGGCTTGTCAGAGATGGGGGCCCACCACCCTGGAGAGCGGCTTCGGCCGCTCGCTTTTTCTATGTTTTGTCTTTGGTCAGGGCGTCGAGGTGGCGACGCATGTCGTCGAGTTGGCGGCGGAGCGTCTCGAGGTCGGCCTCCGGCGGGCCGTTCGAGGGCGGGGGCGTCCGCTCGACGTTCGATGGCGGCTCTTTCGGCATGGCGAACGGATTGAACATCGCGAGCGCCCGTTCGAAGACGGCCATGTTCTGGCGCCCCATCTCCTCGAATTGTTTCAGAGGTTCGCCGAACGCCTCGGCGAACTGACGCTGCATCGCATCCTGGTTGCGTTGAAAGAGCTCGAGGCTCGACTCGAGGTAGCGAGGCACCAGCGACTCGAGGTTGTGACCGTAGTAGCTGATCAATTTTCGCAGGAACGAAAGCGGCAACAGGTTCTGCCCCTTGTTCTCCTCCTCGAAGATGATTTGGGTCAGGACGGACCGGGTAATGTCTTCGCCGGTCTTGGCGTCGCGCACGACGAATTCGCGGCCGTCTTTGACCATCTGGCAGAGGTTGTCGAGCGTCACGTAGGCGCTGGAGGCGGTGTTGTACAGCCGCCGGTTGGCGTATTTCTTGATGACGATCGGTTCGCTCTTGGTCTCTTCGGCCACGCGCTGCCCTCCCGTCCCGTCATTGTCGAATCCCTTTGCTGCAATGCGCAAGAACCATGTTGCGCTGCCCACATCGGACTGTGGCGGCGCAAAAATCCGCGCCATACTGAGGGTATGGCTGACGCCGACGCGATTGCCCAGCGCTTCCTCGACCTCTGGGAGGATGAGGCCGGACAGCAACTGGCCGACAGCTGGGCGGCGATCAACCGCATCCTATCGGAGTGGAACGATGGACGGCGCGGCGACACCGGAGCCACGCCAGGGCCCGAGGCCGCTGGCTCTTCACTTGGCGATCGCATCATGGACTTGGACGAGTTCGCTCGCCGTTTGGCCGATGGCGCGAGCTGGCTGGCAACCCTGGCATCCCGGGATCCAAACCAGGGTGAGGGCGGTCCTTGAAGACGCCGAACGGATCGCACCATCGGTGTTCGCCGAGGCCCTGAACCGTGTGGCGCTCGCCCGTCTCGGAAACTTCCTGACTGCCCTCGATCGTTATCGGCGGCACCCCTATCGGCGCGCTGTGCCGCCCGTGCCGGTCATATGGGAAGAGGGATCGAGCCGGTTGTTCGACTATGGGGGCGCGGGGACGCCGGTGCTGTTCGTACCCTCGCTGGTCAATCGCGCCTACGTGCTCGACCTATCGGAACGGCGCAGCCTGATGCGTCACCTCGCACGGGCTGGACGGCACGTACTCTTGCTCGATTGGGGCGAACCCGGTCCGACCGAACGATCGTTCGGTCTCACCGAATACGTCGAGCGGTTGGCGCGGGCGCTTCATGCGGCTTCGCCCCGGGCCCCCTTGGATCTCGCAGGATATTGCATGGGCGGGAACCTGGCCCTCGCTGGCGCTCTCCGAGTACCGGAAACGGTGCGGCGGCTCGTGTTGCTTGCGACGCCGTGGGACTTCCACGCCGAGACCTCGCCGGCGGCCACCGCTTTGGGACGTCCCGGTTCACCGCTTCTCGCGTTGGCCGAGGCGATGGGGCACTTGCCCGTGGATGCGCTTCAGACCTTATTCGTCAGTCTCGACCCGTTGCTTGCGGCGCGCAAATTCAGCGCCTTCGGACGGCTGCCAGAAGGGAGTCGGGAGGAGGAGGATTTCGTCGCCATCGAGGACTGGCTCAACGACGGAGTCCCGCTCACCGCCAACGTTGCGCGCGACTGCCTCATGGGCTGGTACGGCGAGAACCTTCCTGTCCGGGGTTCATGGCGGGTGGCCAGAACGACGATCGATCCGGCGGCGGTAACGTGCCCGACGCTCGTGGTCATTCCCGATCGCGACCGAATCGTACCGCCGGCCTCGGCCCGTGCTCTCGCCGAGGCGCTACCCTCGGGCAAGCGGACCGTCATGAGTCCCGCGGCGGGGCACATCGGGATGGTCGTCGGAAGCCGGGCCGAAACTGCGTTGTGGCAGCCGCTCGCCACCTGGCTCGCCGACATGCGAACGTGAGCCGGAACGCGCGGCTCTTGGCGGGCACGCTGGGCGTTTTGTGCAGTGCAGCATCAGCGGCTAGTATGGCGCCGATGATGGCCAACCGAGGTGTTCCATGACCGATGTCGTTATCGCTGCCGCCGCCCGAACCCCGGTCGGATCGTTCAATGGGGCGTTCGCGGCCCAGAGTTCGTCCGCGCTCGGCAAAGTTGCCATCGCGGCGGCGTTGGAACGGGCGAAGGTTGCCGCCGGCGAAGTGTCCGAGGTGGTCATGGGCCAGGTGCTGACCGCCGCCAACGGTATGAACCCAGCTCGGCAGGCGGCGATCGCGGCCGGTGTTCCCAACGACGTGCCCGCCTGGATCGTCAATCAGGTTTGCGGTTCGGGCCTGCGCTCGGTGGCGCTCGGCTATCAGGCGATCAAGAACGGTGATGCCACGATCGTCGTTGCCGGAGGCCAGGAGAGCATGAGCCAGGCGCCGCACGCCATGCACCTTCGGTCCGGGCGCAAAATGGGCGACGCCGAGATGATCGACACCATGATCCGCGACGGATTGTGGGACGCGTTCAACGGCTACCACATGGGCCAGACGGCCGAGAACGTCGCCAAACAGTGGCAGATCGGCCGCGAGCAGCAGGACGCCTTTGCGCTCGCATCCCAGCAAAAGGCGTCGGCTGCGAAGAAGGCCGGTAAGTTCAAAGAGGAGATCGTTCCGGTCACGATCAAGAACCCGAAGGGCGATGTGATCGTCGCTGACGATGAGTACATTCGCGACAACGCGACGATGGATGGTCTCGTCAAATTGCGTCCCGCGTTCGCCAAGGATGGGACGGTGACCGCGGGCAACGCCTCGGGCATCAATGACGGGGCGGCGGCCACGGTGCTCATGAGCGCGAAGGACGCCGAACGTCGCGGCCTCCGGCCGCTGGCGCGAATCGTGTCATGGGCGCAGGCCGGGGTCGACCCGGCAGTCATGGGCTCGGGCCCGATCCCCGCCAGTCGCAAAGCGCTGGAGAAAGCCGGCTGGCGTGCGGCCGACCTCGATCTCATCGAGGCGAATGAAGCGTTTGCCGCCCAGGCCTGCGCCGTCAACAAGGACCTGGGCTGGGATCCGGCGCGCGTCAACGTCAACGGCGGTGCGATCGCGATCGGCCATCCTATTGGCGCGTCCGGGACCCGGGTTCTCGTCACCCTGGTGCACGAGATGCAACGGCGCAACGCCAAGAAGGGCTTGGCGACGTTGTGCATCGGCGGTGGAATGGGTATCGCGCTCTGCGTCGCCCGCGACTAACCTTAGCGCGTCGGCCCCGACAGGGAGGCGCGCCATGGCACGAGTCGCGTTGGTTACCGGTGGGACGCGGGGGATCGGTCGCGCCATCGCCGAACGACTGAAGGCGGCGGGTCACAAGGTCGCGGCCAACTACGCACGCGACCATGCTGCAGCGCAGACCTTTCAGCGCGAAACTGGTATCCCGGCCTACAGTTGGGACGTGGCCGATCATGCCGCCTGTGAGGCGGGGATCGCCAAGGTGGTCGCCGACCTTGGGCCGATCGAAATCCTCATCAACAACGCCGGCATCACGCGCGACGCGACGATGCACAAGATGTCGGTCGAGGGCTGGCGCGACGTCGTCGACACGAACCTGACGTCGTGTTTCAACATGTGCCGGCAGGTCATCGATTCCATGCGGCAGCGCGGGTTCGGCCGAATCGTCAACGTCGGCAGCATCAACGGCCAAGCCGGGCAATACGGTCAGGTGAACTACGCCGCGGCCAAGTCCGGCATCCACGGCTTCACCAAGGCCCTCGCCCAGGAGGGTGCGGCCAAAGGCATCACGGTCAATGCCATCGCCCCGGGGTACGTCGACACGGACATGGTCCGGGCTGTGCCGCCGGCTGTGCTCGAAAAAATCATCGCCCGCATCCCCGTTGGACGCTTGGGCCGAGCCGAGGACATTGCGCGTACCGTGCTGTTCCTGGTGGCGGACGACGCTGACTTCATCACCGGCTCGACGATCTCCGTCAACGGCGGCCAGCACATGTACTGAGGACTTCCCGGTGGCCCACCTCGGGCGCCTTAGGCCGGTGCTTCCGAGTGGGCTGATGGCGCGGCATGGAACCGCCGTTCTTCTTGATCATGGTCGGGCTTGTGCTCTTGCTGACAGCGGTGCCCGAACTCACGACCTTCGTTTCGGGTCGAGCCGGGCCCTCGTTCTAGCCTGGCGTCGGCGTGGTAGGCTCGGGCGATGCAGCTCGATGTCGTCGATCTCCGACAGTTCTACGAGAGCCGTCTCGGGCTGATCGTCACGCGTCTGCTGCGTGGCCGTATTCGCGAGATCTGGCCCGACGCGGCGGCCTGTCGCGTAGCGGGTTGCGGCTATGCCGTCCCCTACCTGCGGCCGCTTATCGAAGGGGCGGAGCGTACCGTGGCCTTCATGCCGGCGGCGCAAGGGGTTCATCGCTGGCCACCGGGTGAAGCGGGTCTCGTCGCCCTGGTGGATGAAACCGACTTGCCGGTCGCCGATGCCAGCATCGACCGATTGCTGGTCGCCCATGCGCTGGAGAACTCGGAGGAGTTGCGCCCGATGTTGCGCGAGTTCTGGCGCGTGTTGGCGCCCGAGGGCCGCCTCCTTGTGCTCGTGCCCAACCGTGCCGGCCTGTGGGCACGGTTCGAACGAACGCCGTTCGGCCATGGTCACCCCTACAGTCCGCCGCAGCTGAATCGGCTCCTGCGCGAATCGTTGTTCTCGCCGATCCGCACACTGCCGGCCCTCTACTTCCCGCCGAGTCGGTCAGCGGTCTGGCTGCGCGCGGCTCCGGCGATCGAACGTCTGGGGGCTCGGCTCGGCTGGTGGGCGTTCGCCGGTGCGCTCCTGATCGAGGTGGGGAAACAGGTGTATTCGCCCACCGGCCTGATCAAGGTCTCCGCGCGCGAACGCCGGCGACGGGCTTTGGCCACCTCTCCGGCCGCCGTCCGCTTCGAGCGTGAGCGCGAGCGACGCTGACTCTTCAGGTCCGGCGAAGGACGAACAGCGCCTGTTCGCTCAACAGGTTGGCGAAACGGAGCGAGCGCAACGACATCGTCTGCCCCTGGCTGTCGAGGAAGCGCACCTGTTCGATGCCGATGGCGCTCTCCCGGCACAGCGCTGTCAGATCACGGATCGTACAGAGGTGGATGTTGGGTGTCGCATACCACGGCTCGGCCAACAAATCGGTCATCGGCATGCGACCACCGAGTGCCAAGGACAACCGGACCCGCCAGTGACCGAAGTTGGGGATGGTGACGATCGCGTTGCGCGCGATGCGCACCAGTTGCTCGAGGACGCGTTTGGGATTGCGCGTCGCTTGCAGAGTCTGGCTGAGGACCGCGTAGTCGAACGCACCGTCGGGATAGTCCTTGAGGTCGGTGTCCGCGTCTCCCTGAATCACCGACAGTCCACGGGCGACGCCCGCGTTGACGCCGGCCTGCGACAGCTCGATGCCGCGTCCGTCGACGCTCTTGGTGCGGGTCAAATGCTCGAGCAGGGCGCCGTCCCCGCAGCCGACGTCTAACACACGCGCTCCGTCGCTGATCAGACTTGCGATGACCAGCAGATCGACGCGAATGCCGCCCGGTCGCCCCGCGAGGAACCCGGTCATGGTTTCTTCAGGCCTCGGCGCTCGGCCGCCCCTCCGAGGAAGCCGCCGAGGGTCTTGTGGAACTCAGGTTCCTTGAGCAGGAACGCATCGTGACCCTTGTCGGACTCGATTTCGACGAAGCTGACGTTGGCCGCTTCGGCGTTGAGGGCGTGGACGATCTCGCGGCTGTCACGCGTGGGGAACAGCCAGTCGCTGGTGAACGAAATCACGCAGTACCGCACCGGGGTACGCCGGAACGCCCGTGACAGAACCTCGTCGTGTTCGGCCGCAAGATCGAAGTAGTCCATGGCTCGCGTGATGTAGAGGTACGAATTCGCGTCGAATCGTTCGACGAAAATCGAGCCCTGATGCCGCAGGTAGCTTTCGACCTGGAAGTCGGCGTCGAAACCGTAGGTGATGCGTTCGCGGTTCTGCAGCTTGCGTCCGAACTTGCGTCGCAACGCAGCCTCGGACAGATAGGTGATGTGCGCGGCCATGCGGGCGACGGCGAGTCCGGCGCGCGGCCGAACGTCATGGTCGAGATAGTTTCCGTCGCGCCAATCGCGATCGCCCATGATCGCCTGACGCCCGACCTCGTGAAAGGCGATGTTCTGCGCCGAGTGGCGCACCGACGTGGCGATCGGCACGGCGGAGAACACGCGTTCGGGGTACGCGGAGGCCCACTGCAGCACCTGCATGCCGCCCATCGACCCGCCGATGACGCAGAACAACTGCTGGATGCCGAGATGATCGAGCACCATGGCCTGGGCCCGCACCATGTCGGCGATCGTGATAACCGGGAACGTGAGGGCCCACGGCCGTCCGGTCGCCGGATTGACCTCGCCGGGTCCGGTCGATCCCATGCAGCCGCCCAGCACGTTGACGCAGATCACGAAATAGCGATCGGTGTCGATCACTTTGCCTGGGCCCACGACCAGATCCCACCAGCCGCGGCGCCCGGTGTAGGGGTTGGCATCGGTGACGTACTGATCGCCGGTGAGGGCGTGGCAAATGAGAATGGCGTTGCTGCGATCGGCGTTCAGTCGACCGTAAGTCTGATAGGCCATGGTGTAGCCGACGAGGCCCGCACCACTGTCGAGCCGCAACGGCCGATCTGGGCCGAAGGTCAGGCGTGCGCCGAAGGAGTCGCTTGTACCCCCCGGCGCCGGACTCGCCGCAGATTCGGAGATCGCCACGTTCTCGCCGATCGTTGCTCGATTTCGAACGCGCATAGGGTGGTTCAAGCCCGTGCCCTGTCAATGTTTTCTTTGATTTTGCCGGGGTCCGGGACTATGACTTAGCGCCGTTTTCCAAGCAGGCGCGGCCCTTTTTCACGAGGCTGGCACGAAATCGCTTCCCGATCTCCGCCGGGAGATCGACGAAATCGATGACCGTCTTCATGAGCTCATCCGAGCTCGGACGGCGATCGTGCGCGAAATCGGCGGCATCAAGGCCGGTGGTGGTGGGGGGGGGTCGGCGATTCGCCCTGGCCGCGAGGCGCAGGTCTTGCGGCGGCGTCTGGCAGGCGATCTCGGCGGCCTGCCGGCGACCGTGTATGCCCGTATTTGGCGGGAACTGATCGCCGCCTACTGTCGGCTCCAAGGGCCGCTCTCGGTCGCCGTCTGCGCCAAGGAGAAGTCGGTCGGCTATTGGGATGTGGCTCGCGACCACTTCGGTTCGGCGACCCGGATGACGCTGCATCATGCGCCCGGATTGGTCGTCCGCGAAGTCGCTGAGGGGCGCGCAACCGTGGGCCTGCTGCCCGTTCTGGTCACCGAGGAGTCCGACCCCTGGTGGCGTTCGCTCCGCGGCACGCCGGGGGAGCCACAGGTGATGGCCCGGCTGCCGTTCGTCGACGGTGGTGGTCCACGCTTCGAGAATCTGCAGGCGATGGTGATCGCCGCATTGCCCTACGATCCCAGCGGCGACGATCTGAGCTGGCTTACCGTGAAGTCGTCCGAGGTTTTGTCGCGTCGTACCCTCAACGACCATGTCCGCGTGGCAGGCTTCGATGGCAGCATCATTGCCACGATCGAGGAGCGGCAGACCGCCGACTACCTGATCGAAGCGGCGGGTCACATTGCGGCGGACGATCCCCGCCTCGCCGATCTGGCGAAACGGTTGCCGCGCGGTTGCCGGATCGCGGTGATTGGCGCCTATGCCAGACCCATCAAGGTGGCGGTATCATGAGTTCGCTGCGTCCACGTCCCGGGATTCTCGAGATCGCTCCCTACGTCGGGGGCGAGTCGGCGGTTGCCGGTACCCGACCGGCGGTCAAGCTGTCGTCGAACGAGTCGGCGATCGGGGCCAGCCCCAAGGCCATGGCGGCCTACACCGCCGGGGCAACGAGCCTGTTTCGTTATCCGGACGGGTCGGCCGAGGCGCTGCGTCAGGCGATCGCCCGTCACCACGGGCTCGACGCGGCCCGCATCGTTTGCGGCGCTGGATCGGATGAGTTGCTGACGTTGTTGGTGCGGGCCTACGCCGGGCCCGGCGATGAAGTCCTCTACAGCCGGCACGGCTTCCTGATGTACCCGCTGACTGCGCTTTCGGTTGGCGCGGTGCCGGTCGCGGCGGCGGAGAAGAACTACACCGCCGACATCGACGCCCTGTTGGCGAGCGTCACGTCGCGCACCCGTATCGTCATGGTGGCCAATCCGAACAATCCGACGGGAAGCTACCTCGGGCGGGACGAGATGCTGCGTCTCCGGCGTGGCCTGAGGTCCGACATCTTGCTCGTCATTGACGCGGCCTATGCCGAATACGTGTCGCGCAACGACTACTCGGCCGGCGTCGACCTCGTCGCCGCCTTCGACAATGTCGTTATGACGCGCACGTTCTCGAAGATTTACGCGCTTTCTGGCCTTCGTCTCGGCTGGTGTTACGGTCCACCCGACGTCATCGATGTCCTCAATCGGCTGCGCGGCCCGTTCAACGTGTCGACCCCCGCCCAACAGGCCGGTATCGCCGCGCTCGACGATCAGGAGTTCTTGAGCAAGGCCCGCGCCCACAACGATCGTTGGTTGCCGTGGTTGATTGAGCGTTACCGCGACCTCGGCCTCGTGGTGCTGCCATCGGTCGCCAATTTCGTCCTGGTCGGGTTTGGCACGGCCGAGCGGGCGAGTCGGGCGGCCGCGGCCCTGAAGGCCGAGGCCATCCTCGTGCGCGCCATGGCCGCTTACGGCCTGCCCGAATTCCTGCGCATCACCGTCGGACTCGACACCGAGAACGAGGCCGTCATCCGCGTGCTCGGCGCGTTTGTCGCCGTTGATCGACTTTGACCATGGCTGCAACCGTCCTCTACCCGCGCGTCGCGCTGATCGGTATCGGCCTGATCAATTCTTCGATCGCGCGGGCGATCAAACGTCACGGCCTCGCCCGTTCGATCGTTGCGTGTGCCAAGTCCGAGGCGACGCGGCGACGCGCCACCGAACTCGATCTCGTCGAGCGAACGTACGCCGATCCGGCCGAAGCCGTTCGCGATGCGGACCTGGTGGTGTTGGGAACACCGGTCGGAACTTTTGCCGAACTGGGTCGAGTGATCGGCCCGGCGCTGAAACCTGGGGCGACGTTGACCGACGTGGGCTCGGTCAAGGCGGCGGTCGTGCGCGATATCGGGCCGCATATCCCCGCCGGGGTCGACTTCGTCCCGGCGCATCCGGTCGCTGGAACCGAACACTCGGGCCCTGACGCGGGATTCGCCGAGTTGTTCGAAGAGCGCTGGTGCATCGTCACACCAACCGCCTCGGCGAGGCCCGAAGCGGTCGAACGCCTGATCGGGTTTTGGCGGCGCTTGGGCAGCAGGGTCGACGTGATGGAACCGGCCCACCATGATCTCGTGCTGGCAATCACCTCACACCTGCCGCACCTGATCGCCTACAACATCGTCGGGACGGCTAAGGACCTCGAGAGCGTCACCGAGGGCGAGGTCATCAAATACGCGGCTGGCGGGTTTCGCGACTTCACGCGCATCGCGGCATCCGACCCGATCATGTGGCGCGACGTCTTCCTGAATAACCGCGAGGCGGTGCTGGAAATGCTCGGTCGCTTCAACGAGGACCTCGCGGTTCTGACGCGCGCCATCCGGTCGGGTGACGGCCGGACGCTCGAAGAGTTCTTCGCGCGAACCAGGGCGATCCGCCGCGGCATCATCGATGCCGGCCAGGCCGATCCCGAGGACCAGAAGAAGGCGCGCTAGTTCGTCGGCCGCAGGACGCCGTCGAGCGAGAACGAATCGAGCGACCACAGCGGGGCCACGGCCACCGGACCGAGATAGAGTCGCCCGTCCTGGGCCGAAATCGGCAATTGGGTCTTCCCGCCGTTGGATGGCATCGCGCTGAGCGCGAGCTTGAACAGGGCGGCTCCGCGCGCATTGACGACGCCCAGGCGCTGCAAGCTGTCGATGAATTCGGGGAGCCCCAGCACCCAGAGCGCCCCGGCACCGATCGGCCGCAGTTCGCGATCGAGGGCCGCTGTGCCATCGCCGTCGACCTTGAGGTTGCCCCACTCGAGGCGCAGACCCTGAAGGTCGATGGTGCCGCCGTTGTCGCGCCAGGCGACCAGGGCGCGTCGCCAGTCCTGATTGTCCCACGTGCCGCGGAAGACGACGTTGCCGCGAAGCGATTGAATGGTTCGCCCGATAGCAGCGAAGTGAGGCAGGGCCGACGTGACTTCGCTGGCGGCGAGCGAAACAGCCGCGCGCGGGAACGGTTCGCCCGGCAACAGCTGCGGCCAGGTGAGCGCGATCTCGAGGTCCCGGGCGGCGATCGGCTGTGCCAGCAGGTTCATGTGCAGGCGCGGCTGCGCCAAGGCGATCACCGCGGTTTCCGGCCGCCCGGACCCGTTGGCCGTGACATCGAAACGGGCCGCTTCGCTGATCACCTGGATATCGCGTGAGGCGCCGCGCACCGAATAGGTGAAGAGATTGCGGGGCACGCGCACGCGAATCTGTTGCGGCGCCCACAACGGAGCCGAGGCCTCGATCCAGTCGGCATGCCAGGAGAGCGTGCTGCTGCCGCGCAAGGCGGCGACCGGAAGCTCGAACCGGAGCGTCAACCGGAACGGAAAGCCGCTGACGTGGGGCGCCCCGAGGACGATGAAATATCCTTCGGTCCGTCGGGCCGCGACCCAATCGTCGACCACCCGTTCGACGTCGCGCGCCAGGGTGTACCACAGTACGGTCCAGCCGGCGGCCAGGGCGATCACGATCAGGCCTGCGGCGAGCATCAGCCAACGCCAGCGCGACCGTCGCCGCGGGGTCGTGGGCTCGAGGACCGCCGCGTCGAGCGCCGGTTGGGTCACCAGCCGCCCTGCCGCCTGTTGCGATAGGCCATGGCGCTACTCTATAGCAGCGCGGGCGCTCCTCCGGCTATGGCGTGGCGACGCAGATGAAGACCGACGCAAACGGCGACCTCTGGGTGTTCGGCTACGGGTCCTTGATGTGGAACCCGGGGTTTCCCTTCATCACAGCCGCACCGGCCCGGCTGCGTGGGTACCATCGCGCCTTTTGCCTCTATTCCGAGCATTACCGCGGGACGCCGGAACGCCGGGGCCTCGTTCTCGGCCTGGATCGCGGCGGTTCATGTCACGGCCGCGTGTTTCGTGTCGGTCCCGCGGCGGCCGAAACCACGCTCACCTATTTGATCGAGCGGGAGATGTTCGGGCATCCCGTGGAGGTCTATCGGCTCAAGTGGTTGCCGGTCGCGCTCGATGAGCGATCGGTCACGGCGGCGTGCTTCGTGGTCAACCGCGATCACCCGCACTACGCCGGAAAACTTCGGCCGGAACGGATCGCCGAAATCGTGCGCGGCGCCATGGGAAAGTCCGGCACCAACCGCGATTACCTCGCGAACACCATCGCGCATCTCGACGAGTTGGGAATCCGCGATCCGCGACTCCACCGGCTTGCGAAACTGGTGACCGAGCGTTAGGTCGCTAACGCGCTCACGTGCACTTCGAGTAGCCGCAGCTCGTACAGGTGTCGCAGTTTTCCAGCCGGATCAGTGCCGGCTGGTTGCAGCGCGGGCAATGGCGCAGGCGCATGGCGCCGGGCCCCGTCTCTTCCATCCCCGCCGCCTGGCGCAGTTCCACAGCCTGGTGTTCCTGACCGTGGGGCGCGGCCATGAAGCCGATCGAGACCAAATGCTGCTCGATGACATCGCCGATCGCGGCCAGGAGCGACGGTACGTAGTGGCCGTCGACCCAGTGGCCGCCGCGCGGGTCGAACACCGCCTTGAGTTCCTCGACGACGAACGAGACGTCGCCGCCACGGCGGAACACGGCCGATATCATGCGTGTCAATGCCACCGTCCAGGCGTAGTGCTCCATGTTCTTCGAGTTGATGAACACCTCGAAGGGCCGGCGTCGGCTGTCCTGAATGATGTCGTTGATCGTGATGTAGATCGCGTGATCGGACTCGGGCCAGCGCACCTTGTAGGTGCTGCCGGGCAGCACGCCGGGGCGATCCAAGGGCTTGGTCATGTAGACAACGCCGCCCGCCTCGTAGGCATCGGCGGGCCGCGCGGCCGGCTTTTCGAACGGCAGCTCGGTCTGCTTGGTCGATTTGGCCGTCTTGGTTTCGAGCACGGCGCCGGTCACCGGGTTCGGGCGATAGGTCGTGATGCCCTTGCAGCCGGTGTCGTAGGCCAACATGTAGACGTCCTTGAACGCGGCGAAAGACATGTCCTCGGGGATGTTCACGGTCTTGGACACCGCCGAATCGATGAACTCCTGGACCGCGGCCTGCATACGCACGTGATCGCCCGGGGTCAGGTGTTGGGCATCGACGAAGGCGGGGGGAAGTGCGGTGTTCTCGCCGGCGGATCGGCGGAACAGCCGATAGGCGTGGTCGCTGACCTCCTCTTCCTTGCGGCTGCCGTCCGGCATCAGCACGTTGCGCTTGTAAACGAACGAGAACACCGGTTCGAGGCCGGAGGACACGTTGTCGGCGAGGAGCGAGATGGTGCCGGTGGGGGCCACCGAAGTGAGAAGGGCGTTGCGAATGCCCTTGGCGGCGATCGCGTCGCGCACGTCGTCTTCCAGGCGTTGGACGTTTTCGCCAGCCAGATAGCGATCGCGATCGAACAGCGGGAAAGCGCCTTTCTCGGCTGCGAGTTCGGCCGACGCGAGATACGCCGCCCGCCGCAGCCGGGCCAGCCAGCGACGCGTCGTTTCGACGGCCTCCGCGCTGCCATAGCGCTGGCCGGCCATGATGAGGGCGTCGGCCAAGCCCGTGATCCCGAGCCCGATGCGCCGTTTTGCCTGCGCTTCGTGTTCCTGGGCGGGCAGGGGAAATCGCGAGACGCTGATCGCATTGTCGAGCATCCGTACGGCGAGGCCGGTAAGTTCGTCGAGGGCTGTTTCGTCGAGTGCCGCCTCGTTCGTGAACGGTTGGCGCACGAGTTGCGCCAGGTTGATCGAGCCCAGCAGGCAGGCCCCGTACGGAGGCAACGGCTGCTCGCCGCAGTTGTGGACGTAGAGCCCGTTGGCATCGAACGCATTGATGCCGGGGATCGCGACATCGAACACGTCCTCTTCGCCGTCGTTCTCGACGGTGGCCACGGTGGCGACAAAGCGTTCGCGGTTCAGCGCCCGCCGGTATTGGCCGAGACAGACCGTCAATCGCGCCGATTTCTCCGTGTCGGCGAAACCGATGCGATCGGCGAACACGGCGAGATTGTCACCGCTGATGACGAGTTCGTGCTGGGCCGCATGGGGGTAGATTGCCGTTCCCCCTTTGCCATCAGGCATCGGGCGAAGCCCGCTCGGTTGGCGTTCGGCGTAGAGGCGCGAGCAAATCCCGAGGCGCAGCAGCATTCGTTGCGCAGCCCGCAGGAGGGCTGGATCACTCTGGGCCAGTCGGACGCTGACGCCTTTCTCATGATTGCCTTGCACGCTGCCATCGGCATCGAACAGGCCGCGGAGGAAGCCGCGGTAGAACGCCGCCGAGCAACGCTCGATTGCCGGGGTAATGGTCTTGTGTCCTGGCTCGAGCCCGAGGCGTTCCGCCATGTGTTTGACCGCGGCGAGCGCGAGCCGGTATTCCCCACGACCGGGGACGGCCATCCAACCTTTGAAATCGGCGCGGTGGGGCTGCTGTCTCGCCGCCGCCAAGGCCGCATCCATGACGCCGGCAATGCCCGGCCGTTCGAAGGTGCCGTTTGCGACCAGGAGGCCCGGCCAGGCCGACAGCACCGCCTTGTCGTCCTTGAGCGTGCCATCGCCGATCAGCAGGCCGAGGAGATAGCCCTGATCGGCGTCGCCCTGCCCGGCCCAGGTCGCAGCCTCGCGGTGGTCGTGCACGACGACCTGCTGCCCCGGGCGAAGGTCCCCGGCGGCGATCCACGCGTAGGTCTGGCGATCGCGGGTGCGTTCGGCGACGATTCGTACTTGGTGGTTGTCCGTGAGACGCAACACATAACCTTCGTCCGTCGACAGCCGCAGCACCTTTCGTCGACCGGTCGCGAAGAAGCCGCGCTCGTCGCTGGCGGCGGCCACACCGTCGACGACAGCACCGAACGGGCGCCCCATGAGTTCACCGACCTGGCGGGGCCCCTCCGTCGTCTGCACCCAGGTATCGGCCGGCACGCAAGGATTGGTCGCGCTGATCGTTTCGGCGTAGGCGAGGTTGTTGAGACGGTTGATGCGGTCGATGAAGATCACGCCCGGCTCGGCGTAGCCGTAGGTCGCGCGCATGATCTTGTCCCACAGTTCGCGCGCCGACAGCGTCTTATAGGTGACGTCCTTGAACGACAGGGTCCACGGTTGATCGGCCTTGACCGCGGCCATGAATGCATCGCTCACGAGGACCGACAGATTGAACATGCGCAGCCGGCCTGGCTCGCGCTTGGCTTCGATGAACGCCTCGATGTCGGGATGATCGCAACGCAGCGTCGCCATCATGGCACCGCGGCGATGGCCGGCGGACATGATGGTCCGGCACATCGCGTCCCAGACATCCATGAACGACAACGGCCCCGACGCATCCGCGCCGACGCCACGCACCGGGGCGCCCTTCGGCCGCAGAGTCGAGAAATCGAATCCGATGCCGCCTCCTTGCTGCATGGTGAGCGCGGCTTCTTTGAGGTTCTCGAAGATGCTCGCCATGTCGTCCTGGATCGTGCCCATGACGAAACAGTTGAACAGCGTGACGCGACGATCGGTTCCGGCACCGGCAATGATCCGTCCCGCGGGCAGGAACTTGAAATCGGCGAGAGCCTCGGCGAAGCGCCCTTCCCAATGGGCCGACCCTTTTTCGACGGCCGCGAGGGCGCGCGCGACGCGGCGCCACGTGTCGATGATGCTGCCGTCGACGGGGGCTCCGTCGGGCCCCTTGAGGCGATACTTCATGTCCCAGATCTGCTGGGAGATTGGCGCGAGCGCGTGCATGGGCATGTCGTTCAGGGAGCGCGCATTCTAAGGATGGCGACCAGCGCCAGCAATGTTCCTGTTCCGTTCACAAATCGCCGACAGGCAAGCATTTGAGCAGATGAGAGAATTTCTGTTGTCCCCGATGTCCAGAATCGAGGCGTGAGAATGCCCGGGATCGCGGACTCGCCGTCCCCCCTTTGTCCCCGGGTTATCCCGGAGTTATCCACGAGTTTTCCACGGGATCGTGCGGTTTCCCACTTGGACCATCGGCGATAGAGTTCCGTCTTCTTTGAGGAGGAATCGTGGCGAGCAACAAGAAGCCGGCGGCGGCGAAGCGCCGCCCGAGCAAGACCGTGTCCAAGGCCCCGAAGCCGGTGTTCCCGCCGTCGGCCCAGATCACGCCGCGTGAGCCCACCTACATCCCCACCGATGCCGAACGTCGCCGACCAGAGGGCTGGAGCGCGCCGTTCCTATCCTCGCCCTACAACGAGCCGCCGCATCCGATGGAGTCGGCGAAGATGCTCATCGTCGAGTTCTGGCCCGATCAGCAGGCGATGATTGACGCCGTGCCCTACCCGCTCGAAGCCATCCCCGATCGGCCGGGCGTCGCGATCTGTGGCGACAACCGGCAGATGCCGACATCGCAGAAGTTCCAGGAGGGCATGATCGTGTTGCCGGTCAAATTCGGCAATCAGACGGGCAGCTTCACGCCCTACATCTGGACCTCGACCGACGAAGCGATGATCGCTGCGCGCGAGATCTCCGGCCGCCCCAAGCTCGTGTGTGACCACAACGAGATTCAGGAGGTCGGCAGTCAGGCGATGTCGAGGATCACGCGGCGCGGCGAGACGCTGCTGCGCGTCTCCGTGACGCTCGAGAAACACGGCAACTTCCGCGACCTGCCGTTCGGAGGCAACTGGTTCTCGGTGCGCAAGATGCAGATGCCCGAGCGCGACCGTCCCGCCTTGAAGCAGGTCATTCACCACGGCCTCGGCGGCTCGTTCAAGGTGTTCTCGATATGGCAGGGTCGCGGGTTCTGCGAGATGCCGGGGCAGTCGTTTTCGGCGGTGTGCCGGCTCAACCCGAAGAAGATCGGCCGAGCCTGGTACGCCCATGTGTCGTGGGATCTCGATTTCGGCAAGATCGTCTGGGAGCATTGGGTCCCGGCGATGATTCCCTGAGCGGAGGAAGCACATGCGTCCGCACGTTCCGTTGCTCGACACCACCAAGATGGCCTGGGAGCCGCAGGACTCGATGGTCGGGCTGTTCTCCAAGAAACTGTCGTTCGACCCCGAGACCGGCGCACGGACCCACTTGCAGCGGATCGACCCCGCGTTTGGCTACGCGCCGCCCGACAAGCCGCACTATCACCACATGGACGAGGAGCTGTTCGTCCTCAAAGGCGAACTGTCGTTCGATTCGAAGAATTGGCTCGGGTCGATGGCCTATTGCTTCCATCCTGCCGAGACGGTGCACGGCTTCAGGAGTGCGGTGCGTGCCGAGTCCTGGTTCATCTCGCGGGTGAGCAAGGAACTCGACTTCTGCTTCTATGAACAGCCGGTTCGCGAGGAGCGACCGTTCAGCCTCGCCAGATCCTCGCCGATGCGCGGCGTCTGTGTGTTGGCCGATGCTCGGGCGGGGGAATGGCAGGAGGTGCGTGACGCCAAGGGCGCCCTGCAACTGAGTCGTCGGCTTCTGAGCCGCGATCCGAAGACGGGCGAGGGCGCGATGCTCGTGCGCTTTGCCCCGGGTTGGGTCAGCCCCCACGAGTCGCATTTCCATACGGTGTACGAGGAGGCCTTCATCCTGGAGGGTGCCATCGCACTGGCCGATGGCACGCAGTACACGGCGGGCTGCTACACCTTCAAGCCGCCCGGCACGTTGCAAACCCGCGCGCGAAGCCCCGAAGGCGGACTCGCCTACATCAACTTCGGGGGGCCATTGGACTTCCGTCCCGCGAGCGAGTTGAAGGCGTTCCTCGCCGGGGCGAAGCAGTAGCCTCACCAACCGACGTCCAACACCCTGCCTCCTGCTTGTGCACCGCCATCAACTAGCGTCTGGGCCAAACCAGATCGCTGATTCACGCCTTCAGTCCTTGACCGCGGACATGAGAGACTCGCCTTCCTACGTCAGCCACGAACGGGGCCTTGCACCAGAAAACAGTATTGCGCTGGTTTTCGGGAGTACTTACTTTGTAAGCACATGACAAAGGCAATGAAGGCTTCCTTGGTCAAGATCGGTAACTCTCGCGGGGTGCGAATTCCCAAGAGTATCATCGAACAGTGCGGCCTGGGCGATCGAGTGGAGATGACCGTGAAAGGGCGCACGGTCCAGATTTCGGCCGAGACCAAGGTCCGCGCGGGCTGGCGGGAAGCGTTCAAGAAGGCTGGTGCGGGCGAAGAGGAGCTGCTGTTTCCTGAAGATATGTCGAACGAATGGGACGATGACGAGTGGCGGTGGTAGACCCGCTTCGTCGCTACGACGTGGTCTTGGTTCAGTTCGATCCGACCGTTGGGTCAGAGATACGGAAGACGCGACCAAGCGTCATCATTTCGCCCGACGAGATGAACGAAAGTCTCAGGACAGTTATCGTGGCACCCATGACAACGGCGCTTCGGTCATTTCCAAGCCGCGTCGGGGTGAGCTTCCAGGGCAAACGAGGTGAAATCGCACTGGATCAACTCCGAGCGGTTGACCGAACACGCATCCTGCGCCGTCTGGGCAAGCTCACAGAGCCCACCACGACGCAACTCGCGCACGCCTTGTCCGAGATATTCGCGCGATAGAACGGCGATCGCAGCCCTACCGCTTTTTTGCCTTCCGCGCCGGTTTCTTCGCGGGTTTCGCTTTGCCGTAACGGTCGTGGTAGCGCACCCAGGCCATCGCCCAGGGTAACCCTGCCTCGTCGCGTCCCTTGGCGACCGTATCCAATAATTGGTAGGTGCCGTTCAGCATGTCGAGGCCGCGCGCATAGCACGAGTAGGTGTGGTAGATCGCCCCCGACTCGTCTCTCACGAACATGCTGGCGCCGGGCAACTCCGACATCGTGCCGCTCATCGGCGCGTAGTTGTACTCCTTCTTCTCGCCCTCGCGATGGGCGACCTGAAAGTCGTAATTGAAGTCGTTGGCGTTGGACGAAACCCACGGGAACTTCCAGCCCATGCGCTTCTTGAACGGCGCGAACCGCTTGTAGGGCGCGCGGGACACCGCCGCCAATGCGACGTCACGGGCGGCGAGATGCGGAATCATGCTGTCGAAATGGTCGGCCCAGAACGAGCAGCTCGGGCAGCCCTCCTTCCACGTCGGGCCAAACATGAAGTGATAGACCACGAGTTGATTGTGCGTGCCGAAGAGATCGGCAAGCGACACCGCGCCCTTCGGGCCTGCGAACACGTAGTCCTTGTCGAGCCGCACCCAGGGCAGCGCTCGGCGCTCGGCGTTCAACTGGTCGCGCTGCTTCGAGAATTCTTTCTCCTTGGCGAGCAGCGATTTGCGAGCGTTCACCCATTCGCGGCGCGAGACGACGGCATGGTCCATAGAGCCCTCCTATTAATTAACCATTAGGTTAAGTATCAGCGAGCGATCGGTCAAGGGCTAGCCGAGGTCGAGGGTTCCCGCGACACAGGTGGTCACATCGCCGCCAATCCAAATGTCCTCGCCGGCTTTCTCCACGTAGACCCGCCCTTGGCGCCCGAGCGCACTGCCCTGCGCAGCGACGTAGCGCGCGGGCGCGAGGCCCGCGCCGATCAGCCATATCGCGAGCCCGGCGTTGAGGCTGCCCGTCACAGGGTCCTCTGGCACGCCCACCCCCGGGGCGAAGGCGCGCACTTCGAAGGCGCTGTCGCTTCCCGGAGGCTGCGGGCCGAACGCGCCGACCTTGAGGTCTCGGAGGGCCGCCCAGTCGGGCTCGAGAGCGCGCACCGCGGCCGCCGACGGCAACATCACCGCCGCCCACGCCGGGCCGTTCGCTACCCACTGGTGGTGAACGATGTCGGCCTGGCGCACGCGAAGTCCGCGCGCGATCTGCGCAAGGACCTCTGACTCGAGCGGGCCACTCCGCTGCAACGGTGGCGCCGCGAACGCCAGTCGCGTCCCGGTGCGCCGGATGCGGACGAGGCCGACGCCGCATTCCTGCACGATCGTTTCGGTCTGTTTCGCACGTCCTCCGGCGTTGATCCAGGCTTGGCAGCTTCCCAAGGTCGGGTGCCCGGCAAAGGGAAGTTCGCCGCCCGGCGTGAAAATGCGGACACGATAGTCGGCGGCCGCCACCGTTGGGCGGAGCAGGAAGGTCGTTTCGGACAGATTGGTCCAACGGGCGAACGCGGCCATCGTCGCCTCGTCGAGGCCATCGGCGTCGTGGACCACGGCCAAAGGATTGCCCCCGAGTGGCGCAGCGCTGAAGACGTCAAGTTGGTGGAAGGCCCGTTTCATATTTCACTCCTGCCAATCGCCTGGGCCCTAGAACCCGAAAAACCGCGAGGGGTTGTCGTCGAGAATCTTGCGCTTGAGCGTTTCGGAGATATCGCCGCGCTCGCGAATCTCCCGGATCGAATCTTCGAGCGCCTCCTCGTGGGGCAGGTCGGCGGACGTCATCAGGTGATCTTCGCCGAGGAGTTCGGCCACCTGCGGCAGGAAGCGCTCATCGCCCTCGCAACTGAAATAGATGTTGCCGCCGGAAAACCAGTCGACGGGGTTGCGCCTGGGCGTGCCCGGCCATTGTTTCGCGGTGTAGACCTGCCAGTAGCGCTCCATGCGCGGCGCCATGTAGGGCAACCAGTCGGCCCCCGCTTCGAAGAATCCGACCCGCAACCTGGGAAAGCGATCGAGCACGCCGCCGCCCACCATGCTGAACAAACCGAACATCATCGGCACGGCGACGAAGGTGGTGGAGCAGAAGATCGTGTTCATCTTGCTGTGCAGCGACTGCATGCTCCAACCGACGTGCATGGCGATCGGCATGTTGAGGCGCTCGGCCTCGGCCCAGACGGCATCGAAAGCCGGTTCGTGCAGGAACGAGTCGCCGGCCGTGCCCAGGACCAACATGGCGACGGCGCCCAACGCCTTGACGCGGCGCAATTCCTCGACCGCGGCCGGCGGACTGCGCACGGGGATGATCGCCACCCACTTGAGCCGTTTGGTGTGGGGCGCACAGGTCTGCGCGAGCCAGGTGTTGTAGCTCCGCATCAGGGCCGCCTCCAGGCCGACGTCCGGCGACATCAGGTCCAGGAACAACGTGGGGAACAACACCTGCAGGTCGATGCCGAGTCTATCCATGTCCGCGATCCGGGCGCTGGCGGGCACCAGGGTCTGACTCTCGATCGAGAACTTCTTCGACTTTGCGAACGTCGAAGACACGGGCGTGCCGTAGAGCGATGGCCCGTAGCCGAGCGGCCGCGGGTAGGCCTGTCCGTCGATCAGCCAGAACATGTCCTGGGCGAACGGTCCGGTCAGGTTCGGGCGCTTGACCGCCACGGGTCGGCGATAGCGGTAGGGTTCGTCGATGAAGTTCCAAACCTCGTCGGGTTCTTCGATGTGGGAGTCGGCATCGATGATCATCCCGGTCTTGCCGGCCATGGCAGTTGCCTCCGTCGCTGGGCCGCCACTCTAGCGATGAACCGAGACCGCACCTACACTGGCCGTCGATGACGGGCATGGGATTTCTGCATCTGTCGGTTGCTGTCGTGGCGCTTGTCGCTGGGGCTGTCGTCGTCTGGCTACCCAAGGGCACGCGCTCGCACCGCTGGATCGGGCGCCTCTACGTCGCGACGATGGCGCTGGTCAACGGTTCGGCGTTGACCATTTACGAGATTTCGGGCGCGCCGACCGTGTTTCACGCGTTGGCGATTGTCAGCCTCGTTTCGATCGGCTGCGGCCTCGGCATGGCGTTGCTCCGTCGGAGAATCCGATGGTGGCGGCCGACTCATGCCTACTTCATGGCGTGGTCCTATGCCGGCCTTGCCGCGGCGGCAACGGGTCAGCTCGGCCAGCTGCTGGGTTTCGGGGCGCTCGCGCCCGTGCTTGGCACGCTCCTCATCGCGGGCGGCCTGGTGCACGGGCTGGTGCCGCGCGCCCTCGGGCGCAGTGCTCCTACAGGCCGTAAAACCGCGCCGGGTTGGCGTTGAGGATCTTGCTCTTGAGCCGATCCGAGAGATCGGGTCGTTCGTGGATCTTCTTGATGGCTTCGTCGAGCGCCTCGTCGTGCGGCAAGTCGGCCGACGTGATGATGTGGTCGTCGCCCAGGAGTTCGGCGACGACGGGCAGGAACCGTTCATCGCCCTCGCAGCAGAAGTATACGTTCCCGCCTCGTAACCAATCGGACGGCCGGTGTTTGGTCAGCCCGGGCCATTTGTTCCTGGAGTAGACCTCCCAGAGTCGTTCCATGCGGTTGATCATGTAGGGTAGCCAGTCGGCGCCGGCCTCGAAGAACCCGACGCGCAATTTGGGGAAGCGACCGAGGATGCCGCCCCCCAACATCGAAAACAGACCCATCATCGAGGGCATGACGCCGAGCGCCGTCGAGCAGTAGAAGCTGTCCATCTTGTTGAGCAGCGACTGCATGTTCCAACCGGTGTGGATCGCGATCGCCATGTCGGCCTTCTGGGCGGCGGCCCACATCTCGTCGCACTCGGGCTCGTGCAACATGCGTTCGCCGGCTGTGCCGTAGATCAGGGCGGCCACGGCGCCGAGCTTCTTGGTGCGTTTGATCTCGGCGGCGCCTTCGGCCGCGCTCCGCACCGGGATCGCCGCCGCCCATTTCAGCCGGTTGGGGAACTGGGCACAGGTCTTGGCGAGCCACGTGTTGTAGCTCCGCATCAGCGCAGCTTCGAACCGGATGTCGAGCGCCAGCGTGTCGAGGAAGATCGTCGGATAGAGAATCTGGATATCGATGCCGAGGCGATCCATGTCCTTCACCCGGGCGGCTGGCGGGACCAACGTTTGGCTCGCGCGGGAGAACTTCTTGCCCTTGGCGAAGCTCGAGGTGACGGGTGTGCCGAACATCAGCGCGCCGTGGCCATAGGGTCGCGGGAAGGTGTGGCCGTCGATCAGCCAGAAGGCGTCTTGGACGTAGGGGCCCTTGCCGGGGCGAACATCTTTGCGTTCGAGCACGACCGGCCGGCGGTGCCGGAACTCCGGTTCGAGGTAAGCCCAGCACTCTTCCGCTTCTTCGACGTGAGAATCGGCATCGATGATGAGAGAACGACTACGCCGCGCCATGGGCCCCTCCCGCGTTGCTCGCGCGATGTTACGACCTGCAGCCGAGGCTAGCCACGCCGGGCTTCATCGACCAAGCGTTGGCTCTCGCGTTCGAGTGTGTCCTCCAGGCGACGAGCGAAGAAGCGGCGATCTAGCCCCGGCGGAATGGCGGGCAGGAATTCGAGCACGATCGTGCCCTGGCGGCGGCGCCAGCTGCGGCGCGGCCAAAATACTCCGGAATTGAGCGCAACCGGTACGACGGGAACCTGCAGTTTGTTGTAGAGGGCCGCCGCCCCCGGCAAGTAGGGCGCCTTCGTCCCGGGAGCGACACGCGTGCCCTGTGGAAAGATCACGATCGGCCGGCCGGATTTCACGGCCGTTTCGGCGGCTCCGATCAAGCCACGCAGCGCCTTGGGCCCCGACCCGCGGTCGATCGCGATCATCCGCGTCTTGAGGCAGTACCAGCCGTAGACCGGAATCCACATCAGTTCCCGCTTCATCACGATGGCGGGATCGTCGGTGACGATGTGGAAGATGATCGTGTCCCAGGCGGACTGATGCTTGGAGGCGACGATCACCGGCCCAGACGGGAGGTGCGTTCGGCCGCGGATCTCGACCCGCGTGCCCACGATCCAGCGCAGGAGCGTCATGACGCCCTTGGCCCACACGGTCTGGCCGATGACCGTGGCCCGTGGTGGCAACAGCAGGGCCGGTAGCCATGCGAGGTTCATGACGACCGACCACAGCCAGAAAGCGACCTGAAACAGAACCGAACGGAAAACCGGTGCCTCGCGCGGGAATGGGTTCACGAGGCCGGTCCCAGAGCACGCGCGAACGCCGCCAGGTCGTCGTAGATCGGACACGGGAGGATATCGGCCGGCAGTCCTTTGGCCTCGGTGTCGCGACCGTTCCCGGTGCGCACGAGGGCCCGCCGGCAACCGGCGCGGACGGCCGCTTGAAGATCGCGCAGGCTGTCGCCGATCATGATCGTGTCGTGCGCCGGCGTATCGAAGCGCGCCATGGCCTCGATCAGCATGCCGGGGCCGGGTTTGCGGCGATCGGTCGCCGCCCATGGCGGGTCGGTGCAGAACAGAACAGCGTCGAGCCGAGCGCCGGTACGCTCCAACCGTCGAACCAACGCGGCCATGATCTCGTCGAGCTGAGCCTGCGAGATCATGCCTCGGCCGACCGCCGATTGATTGCTGACGACCACGACATGATGCCCGGCGCGGTTGAGAACCGCCACGGCCTCGGCCGCCCCAGGCAGGAGAACGATTTCGTCCACCGATTTGACGTAGTCGCGGCGCTCTTCGTTGAGCACCCCGTCACGGTCGAGCAAGATCAACATTCAGGGCAGTCGGCGCAGGGCCCCGGCCACGGTGAGACGGGCCGTCACCATGGCGATGACCGCAGCGACCAGCGGCAACGTCAGTAGTGCGACCAGTTGCGGATCGGCGAGCGAAATGGTCGGCCAGCGAAACACGTCGATATCGGCGGCGACTCGGGCCAGTCCGAGGATCGTGCCGGCCGCTGCCAGGAGCCCGAGGATTCCACCGACAAGGGCGACGCCGACGACGTGGCGGACGAACTGGCGTGCGATGTAGTTGTTGCGCGCCCCGATCAGGTGCAGAAGCTCGATGGTCTCGTGGTGCATGGCGAGCCCCGCCCGCGTCACGAACGTGATGATCGCGACGGCGGCCAACCCGACCAGAAGCACGATGGCGAGGGCGGCCGCCTGGACGGAGTGCGCCAGCCGCACCAGGCGATCGAGCACGATTCCGTTGTCGCTGATCCGAGCGCCCGGTACCTCGCGGGCCAAACGCCGCTGCAGGTCGTCGAGATCGATCCGAACGCCCGGCTCCAGGGTGACGTCGATCAGGGCGGGAATCGGCAGATCATCCGGGATGTTGCCGCGGCCAAGCCAGCGCTCGAGCAGCGACAGGAGCTCGCGGCGCGGCAGGGCGCGAGCGCCCGCCACGCCCTGGGTTTCGAGCAGGGTCGAGACCACCGTATCAATCCGGCCGGTCGCCTCAGCCGCCCCGGCCGCGGTGACCCCAGGCAACTGGACCGTCAGGTTGCCCCGCAGGTCATCGCTCCAACGGTTGATCGTCGTTCCGACCATGAGGCCGCCCGTCACGGCAAGCGCGGCCAGGTAGACCATGGCGCCGATCAGAAACCCGACCATACGTCGGGTGGGGTCGCGGTGCAGTTGCAGTTCGGAACGGGCGAGGCTCATAGGCCGCCGCGCGAGGGTACGGCGCGGGTCGAACCTTCGGTCGGTTGCGCCCGGGCCGGCTGGTGCACAGTCAGTCTCCCCTCGGCGAGGCGGAGTTCAGGCAGGCGGATGGTGCTGACGAGCGAGCGATCGTGTGTCGCGATCACCACGGTGGTGCCGATCTTGTTGAGTTCCTCGAACAGGCGGAGCACACGCAGGCCCTGATCGAGGTCGATGTTGCCGGTGGGTTCGTCGGCCAGCAGCAGCCGTGGCCGGCCGATGACGGCGCGGGCGATCGCCACGCGTTGCTTTTCGCCATCCGAAAGGGTCGGCGGCTTGGCCTCGAGTTGACCAGACAGGCCGACCCAGGCGAGGAGTTCCGAGACGTGAGCCTCGATCTGGCGCCGCTTGGCGCCGGCAATACGCAGGGGCAGGGCGACGTTTTCCAGGGCGGTCAGGTGGTTGAGCAGGCGAAAATCCTGGAATACGACGCCGATCCGCCGGCGCAGCCCCGGTAAGTCGCGGCGCTTCGCTGCGGTGACGTCGCGGTCGAACATGACGATCCGCCCCTTGGTTGGGCGCTGGGCCAGATACATGAGCTTGAGCAGCGAGGTCTTGCCGGCGCCGCTGGGGCCGGTCAGGAAGTGAAACGAGCCGGGCTCGAGCGTGAACGAGACGTCGTCGAGCACATTGGGCCCGTTTTCGTAGCGCAAGCCGACGTGTTCGAAACGAACCACCAAGACGAACTCCGGGGCGCCGCGGGTGGCGCAGAATCGCACGGGCCCGCCAAAGCGTAAAGGCGCTACGCTTGCGCCGATTCCGGTCAGGCCCTATAAGGATTCTGGCGCAGAATCAAACGGCTAGCATGATCGTTACTTGCCCAAACTGTGGCACGCGCTTTCAGCTTGAGCCGGAAGTCCTGATCCCGAATGGGCGGCGACTACGTTGCGTCAAGTGCGCGCACAGCTGGACGGAACGGCCACCAACGGCAGGACGGCCGGTCGCGACGCCCGAGCCCGAGGTCGTTCCGGATTTCGGGACCGAGCGGCCGCGTCCGACGCCCCGGCGGCCCGCGCCGGTCGCTCGCCGGCGCCCACAGCCGTCGAGCAATACAGGGACCCTGGCCGCCTGGGGCGCCTTCGCCCTCGTGTTCTTTGGCCTGATATCGGGACTGCTTTTTGCCGGCGACACCGTCATGCGGGTCTTTCCCCCGGCCACGACGCTTTACGAGTTGATCGGGCTCGCCGAGGCGCCGGGTTCGGGCCTGGAGGTGCGCGAGGTCAAGGTCGCGCCGAACGCCGACGGCAGCGCCATCGAAATCTCGGGCGAGGTCGTCAACGTTTCGAGCACCAGCCGCAAGGTTCCGCCGATGCGGGCGACCCTGTTCAACAACCGCCGCGAACTCCAGTCGTGGACGTTCCCGCCGCCGGTCGGGGCCCTCGACCCGGGGGAGCGCGTCGCGTTCACGCGCAAGCTCGACAAGCCACGTTCCGACGGCAACAGCCTGGTTGTCACCTTCGATCCCTCGGCTGGCGGCGGCTAGGTCGGGCTGGCCTGACGTACGAGCGCCAGCCATGACACTTGCCCCCAAAGAACTCTTCAGCGCCAAAGCCATCGCTGAGCGGGTGGAGGCCATGGGCCGCGAGATTGGGACATCGATGCCGCCCGACTTGGTCGTAGTCGCTGTGCTCAAGGGCGGCTTCGTCTTTGCCGCCGACCTCATCCGGGCCGTCGGGCGCGCTGGGGCGCGGCCCGAGGTCGATTTCGTCATGCTCGAAAGCTACCGCGAAGGCACGGAGAGTTCGGGTCGGGTTGTCGTTCGCCACGACCTCGAACAACCGGTCGCGGGCCGCCATGTCCTTCTCGTGGACGACATCCTCGAGTCGGGCCGAACGCTAGGCTTCGCCCGCGATCTCCTGAAGAAGCGAGGGGCTGCCCAAGTGCGGATTGCCGTCCTGCTCGACAAGCCACACAAACGCAAGGTCGAACTCGAGGCCGATTTCGTGGGGTTCGATTGCCCCGAGGTATTCGTGGTCGGCTACGGGCTCGATCATGCTCATCGCCACCGCGAATTGCCGTATATCGGGACGCTGTCGCAGCGTTAGAAGCGTCGCAGCAGCCGTTCGATGTAGTCGAGTTCGACCTTCGGGCGGTTGCGGTCGCCGGCGCGACGGTGCAGTTCGCGCAGGATGTCGCGGGCACGCTGCACGTCGGATTCGTCGGGGATCGCGATCCGCTCATCGTCGAAAATACCGAATCCCGACTGCGGCCGGCCCAACGGATCGCGCCCGACCCGCGTGAACGGGTTGGCGCCAGTTCCGTCGAGCCCGGGATCGACGCCCATCGCCTCGAGCATTTCGCGGATGACCGCATTGGCTCCCTGACGCAGAGCGTCGAGGGCATCGGTCATCGGGCCGACAGCGGAGCCCGGGCGCCGGGCCTCGAGTTCACTTCGGGCGTCGTTCATGTTGCGCTCGGCCTTGCCGAAGGCCCCCGGAATGTCGGAGCCGCCTTCGCCGAGCCGACGCATGATCTCACCCAGCATCCGCCGCAGGTTCTCCTGGCGGTCGGACATCCCTTGACCTGGCCCCTGGCCCTGGCCCTGCTGCGGTCGGCCGCGCTGGTTGGGATCTCCCTGGCCCTGTTGCCCTTGGCCGCGTTGCTGTTGGCCCTCGCGAAAGGCCTCGTCGAGCAACTCCTGCTGCATGCGCATCAGGTCGTTGAGGTCTTGCAGCAGTTCCTCGCCGGGCATCCCGGACATCATTTCGCCCGACATCAGCCCTTCGCGGAGGTTCTCGAGCAACTCCCGGAGCTGGGCTAGAAGTTCGCGGGCGGCGTCCTTGGAGCCGGTCCGGCTGAGATCGAGCGCGCGGTCGAGCAGGTTCTTCAACTGCTCCGAATCGATCAGCGAGTTTGGCGGCAGGTTCTGCGGCATTAGTTCGCCGAGCTGGCGGTTCTGGAGCGCCCGTTCGGCCAGGGCCCTGAGGAATTTCTCCAGGGCCTCGCGCACCTCGGCCATGCGCTGTTCGATCTCTTCGTCGTCGGCGTTGCGCGACAGGGCGTCGAGCAGCCGGTCCTGCGCGGCTCGCAACTCGGCCTCGGCGAGCGACAGGTTGCCGTCTTCGATGCGTAGCGCCGTGCTCCACAGGAGATCGACGACCTCATCGGCGACCGCCTTGGTCTTTTCGCCCCGCATCAGGCGCGAAATCGCGACGCGCAGCGCGAGGAACGCGGTGGTGTCGTCGTAGAAGCGTTGTGGTTCGGACGCGATGCGCGCCAGCGCTCGGGCGACGGGCTCACGGTGGTGCGGCGCGAGGGCCAGCACCTTGCGTTGTTCCACGATCGCCTTGGCGATGGGGTGGGTGAAACGTCGCTCGGGCAGCGTCACCTCGGCTTCTTCCGAGACGCCGTTCTGGCCGATCTCATCGGTTGCCGACAGCTGCAGGATGACCGGCAACCCCGCCCAGGGGTGCGGCGTCAGGTCGTGATAGCTGGTTTCGGCCGATGAGCCGTTGGTCGACCTTGCCAGCGGCAATTCGATGGTCATCGTCTCGTCGGTGTCCTGGCGTTTGACTATGGCTTCGACCTTGGCAAGGCCATAGTCGTCGCGCGCATCGTAGGAAATGCGCAGGGCCTCGCGCGCACTCGTCGATGGGGGTTCCGCGAACTCGATCGTCGGCGCCACGTCGGGTATGACGCTCAGCGTCCACCGGCCGATCGTCGCACTACCGTGGTGCAACGATAGAGCGCGCCCATCGACGATCTTGTGCTCGATTTCGTAGTCCTGGCGCCCGATCGGTTGGAACGGCTTCCGTTCGCTATCGACGTGCAATTCCGGTGCGCGTCGGCCGCCATGGATTCGAGCCACGAGGATGCTGCCGGTCGGAACCGACAACTCGCCACCGCTCGCTTCGGCGCGCAGGAACACGGGCGCCATGCCGGTGTAGGAGGGTGGCGTGATCCAGGCATCGAACGTCGTGCTCGCGGCCTGGGCCCGGGCGAAATTCGGACGCAGGCCGTCCAGCAACCGGCGTTCGGCATCACTGCCGGCAAACAAGAATCCGCCGACGAGCACCACGGCGACGATTGCCCGTGCACCGAACGGATCGACGCGCCGCCCCCAGCCCGCGTTGGGCAACGACAGGCGAATATCTCGCGCGGCGGCGGCCATACGCCGGCGATGTTCGTTCCACAGCGCGGTCATCAACGGGTCGCTGCCATCACCCGTTGCCAGGCGGTCTTCGACAGCGGCGAGCGGCCGATGGACGACGGCCGAGGCGACCTCGAGGCGCCGTCGCGCACGGTCCCGTCCAGGCCACCGGACCTGCCGCCAGCCCCGAAGCAACAGAAACGCGCCCCCGATCGCACCGATCGACAGCACGATCGCGTGCAGCCATGCCGCCATGTTGGTGAAGAAACCGAACAGTGCGGTGGCCGCGTAGATCGCGGCCAACGCCGCCGCCGGCCATACCGGTGGCCAAAGCTGTTCCCACGTCAGGACCAGTTTGGAGACGACCAGACGGGCGCGGTAGGCGAGGGTCCGGCGAGTCGCGCCGGTCGTATCGTTCATTCGCACTCCCGTTACCGGCTGGCCTCCGATCGAGCCCAGTCCGGAATCGATTCACCTGACAACATATCCCGATAGCTTGGCCGCGATCGAACGACGGAATACCGCCCGGCGCTGACCAAGACTTCCGGCACAATCGGCCGACTATTATAGCTGGAGGCCATTACCGCACCATAGGCGCCCGCCGTGCGGATCGCGAGCAACTCGCCTGCGTGCACTGTCGGAAGTGGGTGGTCGAGGGCCAGGTAGTCCCCGGTCTCGCAAACCGGGCCTACCACGTCGACGCGGCTCGATTCGGCGCCTGCTGGTCGTTCGCGGACGGTCACGACGGTGTGTTTGGCCTCATACAGCGTAGGCCGGATGAGGTCGTTCATCGCGGCGTCGACGATCACGAACGTGCGATCATCGCTTTTCTTCACGTAGATGACGCGGGTAACGAGGATCCCAGCGTTGGCGACCAGCAGCCGCCCGGGCTCGAACATCAGCCTGCACCCGAGCTGGCCTGCGATCCGCTTGACGGCGGCGCCATAGGCGGCGGGGCTAGGGGGGGCCTCCTCGCCGTAGGGGACACCGAGGCCCCCGCCAAAGTCGAGGCGATCGATCCGGTGGCCGTCTTGACGCAACATGCGTACGGCATCGGCGACGATGCGGAACGCTGCTTCGAACGGTCCGAGGTCGGTGAGCTGCGAGCCGATATGTACGGCGATGCCACGGACGGCAATTGCCGGCAGCGCGGCCGCCCGGCGGTAGACTTCGCGCGCGTAAGGCCAGGCGATGCCGAACTTATTCTCGCGTTTACCCGTGGTGATCTTGGCGTGGGTTGCGGCGTCGACATCCGGGTTGATCCGGATCGCTATATCGGCCGTGACTTGGCGCGCGGCCGCGAGTCGACTGAGCACGATCAACTCGGGCTCGGATTCGACGTTGAACTGATGGATGCGCGAATCGAGCGCGAAGGCGATTTCGCTCTCGGACTTGCCTACGCCGGAGAACACGATGCGCTCGGGCGGAACGCCGGCGGCCAGGGCTCGCCGGATCTCCCCCTCCGACACGACATCGGCGCCGGCTCCTTCGGCCGCCAGCAGGGCGACGACGGCCAGATTCGAATTGGCCTTGAGCGCGTAGAAGACCTGCGAGTCGACTCCCGCCAGGGCGTCGCGAAAAACGCGGTAGTGGCGGCGCAGCGTCGCCGCGGCATAGCAGTAAAACGGCGTTCCCACGTGTTCGGCGATCGTTGCGAGGGCAACGTCCTCGGCATGCAGCGCGCCGCCGCGGTAGACGAAATGGTCCATCGCGCTAGCGCTCCTGTTCCTTCCGCGTCTCGCGCGAGTCCTCGGGCGGCTTCAGTGGCCCCTTCTTGCCACAGGCATTGAGCACGCCGCCCGCGATCAGAACGGCGAGCAGCAGGGCCAACCAACGGTTCACGGCAGACGCTCCTTGAAAGCAGCGATCGCCTCGCGCACACGCGCGGGCGCGGTGCCACCGTAACTCGTGCGACTCGCGACGGCGCGCTCGATCGTGATCACGTCATAGACCTCGCGGGTGATGCCGCTTTCGACAGCCTGCATGTCGGCGAGCGAAAGCGCGGCGAGATCACAGCCTTTGGTCTCGGCCACCCGGACGAGTCGTCCGGCGACCTCGTGAGCGCGCCGGAACGGTAAGCCGAGCCGGCGGACGAGCCAATCGGCGAGATCGGTCGCCGTCATGAACCCGCGCTCCGCGGCCGCTCGCATCGCGGTCGCGTTCACGGTCATATCGCCAATCATTCCCGCCATCGCCGTGAGCCCGAGGTGGAGTGTGTCGGCCGCGTCGAACACCGGCTCCTTGTCCTCCTGCATGTCTTTGGCATAGGTGAGGGCGAGACCCTTGAGCGCGATCAACAGGGTTGCGAGGTCGCCGATCATCCGGCCGGCCTTGGCGCGAATCAGCTCGGCCGCGTCCGGATTGCGCTTCTGCGGCATGATCGAGGAGCCGGTCGAAAACGCGTCCGACAGGGCGATGAAGCCGAACGCTGGGCTCATCCAGATCGTGATTTCCTCGGCCAGGCGCGACAGGTGAACACCGGAGATAGCGCAGACGGAAAGGAATTCGGCCGCAAAGTCCCTCGCCGACACGGCGTCCATCGAGTTGGCCATCGGCCGCTCGAAGCCCAAGGCGGCCGCCGTCTGGTGGCGGTCAATCGGGAACGACGTTCCGGCCAACGCGGCCGCACCCAACGGTGATTCATTGAGGCGCTTGCGGCAATCGGCGAAGCGGCTGCGGTCGCGATCGAGCATCTCGGCGTAGGCCAGGAGGTGATGCCCGAAGGTCACGGGCTGCGCAGCCTGCAGGTGGGTGTAACCGGGCAGGACAGTGTCGACATGTGCTTCGGCCTTGGCGAGTAGCGCACGTTGAAGCGCGATGATCGAGGTGGTGAGCCCATCGATGGCATCACGGACCCACAAGCGAAAGTCGGTGGCCACCTGGTCATTGCGCGAGCGGGCGGTGTGCAGCCGACCGGCGGCGTCTCCGATCCGCTCCTTGAGACGGGCCTCGATATTCAAATGGATATCTTCGAGCGCCGCGGCGAATACGAACGTGCCCGAATCGATCTGGTGCTCGATCTCGTCGAGTCCGCGCAGGATCGCCGCGCCATCTTCGGCACTGATAATCTTCTGCGCGACGAGCATCCGGCAGTGCGCCCGGGATCCCGCCAAATCCTGACGGTATAAGCGGCGGTCGAAGTCGATCGAGGCGTTGATCTCCTGCATGACCGCCGCGGGGCCGGCGGCAAAGCGGCCGCCCCATAGGGCGTTGGCGGCCGCACCGGTGGCGGCCGAAGTCGGGGTTTTCTTGGTCATGATCGCGATCGGCGCGTCCTGGCGGCGCGCCGCATCATACAAGCGGGGGACTCGGGCGGGCTAGACCTGCCCGAACGATGTTGGGCGCTATGCGCCCGTCATCGGGTCGGAACCGGTTTCTCGCCCGAATAGTCGTAGAAGCCGCGCCCGGCCTTGCGCCCGAGCCAGCCCGCCTCGACGTATTTCACGAGCAGCGGACAGGGGCGGTACTTCGAATCCGACAAGCCGTCATGCAAGACCTGCATGATCGACAGACAGGTGTCGAGGCCGATGAAGTCGGCGAGTTCCAGCGGCCCCATCGGATGGTGCGCCCCGAGCTTCATCGACGTGTCGATCGCTTCGACGGTGCCGACGCCTTCGTAGAGCGTATAGACCGCCTCGTTGATCATCGGCAGCAGGATGCGGTTGACGATGAAGGCGGGGAAATCCTCCGACACAGCGGGGATTTTTCCGAGTTTGACCGTGAGGTCGCGAACCGCTTGGAACGTGCCAGGTTCGGTCGCGATGCCGCGGATCAGTTCGACCAGTTCCATCATCGGCACCGGATTCATGAAGTGCATGCCAATGAAACGGCCCGGGCGGTCGGTCGTCGAAGCGAGCCGCGTGATCGAAATCGACGAGGTGTTGGTCGCGAGAATCGCGTCCTTTTTCAGCTTGGGGCAAAGGTCGACGAAGATCTTCCGCTTGACGGCCTCGTTCTCGGTCGCAGCTTCGATCGCGAGGTCGACCTCGCTCAGCGCGTCGAGAGCCATGTTGGTCTTGATGCGCCCCAAAGCGCTGGACTTGTCTCCCTCGGAGATCTTGCCGCGTCCAACTTGCCGACTGAGGTTGCGATCGATGTTGGTAACCGCCTTGTCGAGCTGGTCCTTCGCGACGTCCACCAAAGTCACGTTGTAGCCGGCGAGCGCGCAAACATGCGCGATGCCGCTCCCCATTTGGCCGGCGCCGATCACCCCGATCGACTTGATCGTGGTCAGCGGTTCGTTTCGTACGGACACGGGCGCGTTCATTTCGCAGCCCTACGCTTGAGTTCGGCTTCGAGTTCGGGGACCAGTTTGAACAGGTCGCCGACGATTCCGAAGTCGGCCACCTGGAAGATCGGGGCCTCCTCGTCCTTGTTGATCGCGACGATGACCTTCGAGTCCTTCATGCCGGCGAGGTGCTGGATAGCGCCCGAGATGCCGACAGCGATGTAGAGTTCGGGGGCGACGATCTTGCCGGTCTGGCCGACCTGGAAATCGTTCGGGACGAATCCCGAATCGACGGCCGCCCGGCTGGCACCGACTGCTGCACCGAGCACGTCGGCCAACGGTTCGAGCACCTTCTTGAAATTGTCGCCCGACTGCATGCCGCGTCCGCCGGAGACGATGACCTTAGCGCTGGTCAGTTCCGGCCGTTCGGACTTCGAGAGTTCCTGTTTCACGAAGTTCGACACTCCGGGGTCGGCTGCGGCCGCGAGCGCTTCGATCGTGGCGCTGCCGCCGGTCGTGGCCGCGGCCGGGAACCCCGTCGTCCGGACGGTGATCACCTTGATCTTGTCGCCGCTCTGCACGGTCGCCATGGCGTTGCCGGCATAGATCGGTCGCACGAACGTGTCGCTCGAAACGACGGCAATGATGTCGGAGATCTGGGCGACATCGAGGAGTGCGGCGGCGCGCGGCAGGACGTTCTTACCGAACGTATCGGCCGGAGCGAGGATCGCGGCGTAGTTCTTGCCGACGGTGGCGAGCAGGGCGGCCACCGGCTCGGCCAACTGATGGTCGTAGCGGGCGTCGTCGGCCTTGAGCACTTTCTTGACGCCCGGAATCTGCGCCGCCGCCTTGGCGGCGCCGTCGCAACCCTTGCCGGCGACGAGCACGTGAACGTCGGCGTCGACCTTGGCTGCGGCACTGATCGTGTTCAGGGTCGCCGAGCGAATGGCGTTGTTGTCGTGTTCCGCGAGGACGAGGGCGCTCATTGGATCACTCCCGCTTCGGCCTTCAGCTTGTCGACCAGCTCCTGGATGCTCGCCACCTTCACGCCGCCTTTGCGCTTCGGCGGCTCCTCGACCTTGAGCGTCTTCAGCCGGGGAGTCACGTCGACCCCGAGCGCCTCGGGGGTCTTCTCTTCGATTGGTTTCTTCTTCGCCTTCATGATGTTGGGCAGCGAGGCGTAACGCGGCTCGTTGAGGCGAAGGTCCGTCGTGACCAGGGCCGGTGCCTTGAGCGACACGGTTTCGAGCCCGCCGTCGATCTCCCGCGTGACGTCGATCTTGCCGTCACCGATATCGATCTTCGAGGCAAACGTGCCTTGCGGCCAACCGAGCAGACCGGCGAGCATCTGGCCGGTTTGGTTGCAATCATTGTCGATCGCCTGCTTACCAAGAATGACGAGGCCGGGTTTCTCGGCTTCCACGATTGCCTTGAGCATTTTGGCCACGGCCAACGGTTGGAGTTCGGCGTCGGTTTTGACGTGGACACCGCGGTCCGCTCCCATGGCCAGCGCCGTACGGATCGTCTCCTGGCAACTCTGGGGGCCCATGGAAACGGCGACGATCTCCGTCGCCTTGCCTTTTTCCTTAAGGCGAACGGCCTCTTCTACGGCGATCTCGCAGAACGGATTCATCGCCATCTTGATGTTGGCGAGTTCGACGCCGGTCTTGTCGGCTTTGACGCGAACTTTGACGTTGGCGTCTACCACGCGTTTTACCGCGACAAGCACTTTCATGTCGGGGGCCTCCTCGGACGTTGGCTGACGGGGTTATCAGGCGGCCAGGAACGTGGCGCGGCCGGCCATCCTTCGATTTTGCGGCGGTGCAGCATAAAGATGGTGCGGGTGCGAAGTCAACGCGAGGGCGTTAACGATTGGCGCCGGGCCGCCACAGGACGTCGCGCTGGCCGCGGTCGTTCAGGTGTCGCCCGAGCACGAACAGGTGGTCGGACAGCCGGTTCAAGTACTTGATTGCGGCCGGGTTGACGAACTCGATGGCCGCGAGTTCCGTGGCGCACCGTTCGGCACGCCGACACACCGTTCGCGCCAGATGCAGATAGGCCGATGCGGCGGTACCACCAGGCAAGACGAAGGAGTTGAGTGGAGCCAGGGTTTCGTTCATGGCGTCGATCTCGCGCTCCAGGCGATCGACCTGGGCCTGCACGATGCGCAAGGACTGCGGCGAAAGATCGGTGCCGGGGTTTCCCAAGTCCGCGCCGAGATCGAACAAATCATCCTGAATCCGTCCGAGCATGGCGTCCGGCTCATCGCTCGTATGCAGGCGGACGATGCCGATTGCGGCGTTCGTCTCATCGACGGTGCCGTAGGCGGCCACTCGCGCGCTGTGTTTGGGCACGCGATCGCCTCCGACCAGGGACGTTTCTCCGCCGTCGCCGCCACGGGTGTAGATCTTGGTCAGGCGGACCATCGGGTGGTCACAGACCGTAGAGCAGGAAATAGAGCGCCATCAGTCCGACCGCGGAGAGTTGGCTGATGATCCTGGCGCGCATCAACAGGTTCGAATGCTTTCCGCCCATCGTGAACAGGCCAGCAAACAGCGACACTATTGCGGCCAGAATGGCAATGCCCAGGAAGACGGTAAGGATAAGCTTCATATCGGGGCTCTCCGGCGCTCACCAATAAAGCAGCGGGCGCGGTGAGGAAAGCGCAAGTGCGGGGGGCGTCCAGGGTTGCGTCATCGGCAATTGTGGGTCCAAGCGAAAACCCTAAGATGCGCGCCCTCGAAACGGCTGGACCCAACCCATGACGTGGCACCCCCTGTGGGTCATCGCCTACCTCACCGGACTCATTGCTTCCGGCCACATCTCGACCAACATGTACGCTCCGTCGCTTCCGGCGATGGCAGCCTACTTCGACGCCTCGGCGGCCAGCGTCCAGGCAACCGTCAGCGTGTTTCTGATCGCCTTCGCGTTTGGCCAGCTTCTCTATGGCCCGCTGTCCGATCGTTACGGGCGCCGAACCGTACTGATCGGTGGCTTGATCGTGTATGCCGTGACGACCCTGGGCAGCGTCGTCCTCGCGACCCTGTTTCCCTCGATCGAGGTTCTGATCCTGTGTCGTGCTCTCCAAGCCCTTGGGGCTTGTGCAGGCCCTGTCATGGGACGAGCGATCACGCGTGACCTGTACTCGCGGGAGGAAACGGCGCGAGTGATGGCCTACGTTGCCATGGCGATGGGGTTGGCCCCGGCGTTCGCTCCCGTTTTGGGCGGACATCTCGAGGAGTGGTTCGACTGGCGCGCATCGTTCCTGGTGACCCTCGGATTCGTGTTGGTCGTGCTGGTGGCCACTCTCGCCGCCCTCAAGGAGACCAACACGTATCGTGGGGTCAACACTCAGGAGTCGGTGGTTGGCATGGTCGGCGGATTTGCGGAGCTCGTTCGCTCGCGCGATTTCATGGCCTTCGTCCTCGTCGGATCCCTGGTCTATGGCGGGATGTTCACGTTCCAGACAGCCGGACCGTTCGTCATCGTCGACTTGCTCGGATACACGGCAGCCGATTACGGCTGGTTCTCGGCGGCGCCGATCCTCGCCTACATGGTGGGCTCGTTCATTGCAGGGCGCCTCACGCACAGCACTGGCGTCGATGCCATGGTCCCGATCGGCATGCTGGCCGTCGTGTTCGGCGCAGCGGTGTTCCTGACCCTCGCCCTAACGATGCCGGCGAGCGCGCTCAACGTGTTCGGTCCCCTCACGGTGATGTCGGTCGGAATGTCGATCATGTTTCCGGGCACGATGGCCGGGGCCGTCAGCATCAAGCCGCGCATCGCCGGAACCGCGTCGGCGCTCTACGGATTTCTTCAGATGGGAGCGGCAGCGGTCGCGATTTCCGTCCTTGGGCTCTTCGAATCGCGTTCGCACCTGCCCTTTGCCTGGGTCTGTTCGCTCGCCATGTTCGCTGCTGGGGCCGTCAGTTTCTGGCAATGGCGTTGGTCGAGGTCGGCGCCGAGTTCCGCCCAATGAAGGACCGCATCGGGCTTCTGGTTGCCCTGATCGTCGGCCTCATGGCGGTGGCCTATGCGTCGGCGGGAATCTACTCGCCGTCGATGCCGGCAATCGCCCAGTCGCTCGGCGCCTCGGTGGGCGAGGTGCAAATCACCTTCAGCGGCTATGTCGCGGCCTTCGCCGTCGGTCAGTTGATCTATGGTCCGTTGTCGGATCGATGGGGCCGACGACTGCCGCTCCTCATCGGCTTGTCGATCTACATCCTCGGCAGCGCGGCATGCGCCCTGGCAACCGACGTAACGACGTTGACGCTCGCTCGCATCGTTCAGGCGATCGGTGGGTGCGCGGGGCCGACGCTCGCACGTGCGATGGTCCGCGACCTGTTCCCGCGCGATCAGGCGGCGCGTGTGATGTCCTTCGTCGGCATGGTGATGGCGATCGCCCCGGCGTTTGCACCCGTGGCCGGCGGCTACCTGCAGGTTCACTTCGGGTGGCCGTCGATCTTCTGGGCGCTGACACTCGTGGGTGGGCTCGTCTTGGCACTCAACGCGTACTTTCTCGAAGAAACGCACGTCAGTCCGCTGCGCACCACGGCGGGCAACCTGCTGCAGGTTTGGCTCGCCTATCCGCGGCTTCTGCGCTCTGTCGTCTTCATGGGCTATTCGCTCAACACCGGCTTCTCGATGGCGAGTGCGTTCGTATATGTCGCCGCGACACCGTTCGTGCTGATCGAATTGGTCGGGGTGGCCCCGGATATCTACGGTTGGTACGCCGCGATTCCGACCCTGTTCAATTTCGTCGGCGCTTCGATTTCGGCCCGGCTCATGACGCGACTGGGTGGCGATCGGGTGGTGGTCCTCGGGGCCACGATCACGGCGGTCGGTGGCTTGTCCATGCTCGGGCTCGCGCTGGCGGGCGCGTTGAGTGTCGCAACCGTCATCGGACCGATGTGCCTGATCAGTACCGGGGGCTCGGTGATGTTCTCGAGCTCCACCCAAGGGGCCATCAGTCTGTTTGCGGATCGCGCGGGGACGGCCTCGTCGCTCAACGGTTTCCTGCAAATGCTGACGGCAGCACTGGCGACCACGGCCCTCGGCCTGATCCCGCAGGTCGACGAGATGCCGATGGCCTACATGGTCAGCGGCTGCGCGTGCTCGAGCCTATTGGCGCTGACGCTCGTGTGGTGGGGGCGCCGCTCTAGCGATCGCGGCGTCGGATCATGAACTTGAGGCCGGTGAGGCGCTCCGAGAAGGCCATGATCTTGACGTCGACCAGCCCAGCATCCCGACCGGCGGTCCGCACCATCGCCTCGGTGATGTGCTTCTGTCCTTTGGGGTAGACGATCCAAAGGGCCCCCGTCGGAGTGATCCGCGATCGGATCGCGGCAATCTGATGCAGACGCTTGGCATCTTCAGCGCCGAAGACGACGAGATCCAGGCTTTTCGCCCGCAACGAGCCGGTCTTTACGCCGTGATCGTCGAGTTCTCGTGCGAACGACGAGTCGTCGATTTTGTCGACGACCAGGCGGCCACCGGGCGCAACGCCCAATTTCTCCAGGCGAGAACGTGGATAGCGGATATTGAGGGCCCAGCGATCGGCACTGGTCCCGAGTTCCAGCCGCCAGGACTTGCCTTGCCATCGACCGTGCAGGACACCGCCCTTAGCCATGACCTGATCGAGTTGGGCGAGCGGCAGATCGAGTCGGAAATCGCCGCGCAACTGGAGCACGTCCTTGTCGAGGTGGGCTTTGACGGTACCGTTCTGTTTGCCCACCACGGCGTGGCAAGTGGCTTCAAGTCCCACGATCGAGCCCCACCATGGCGCGCAACTCCTCGGGCGAGTGTCCCTGGTTTCTCAGACTTTGCAAGGTCGCGGCCTGGTCGCGCTTGGCAAAGCGTTTGCCGTCCGGTCCGATCAGCAGCCGGTGATGGTGGTACTCCGGAGTCGCCAGTCCGAGCAGCGCCTGGAGTAGGCGGTGAACATGGGTGGAAGGGAGCAAATCCTCGCCGCGTGTCACCAACGTTACTCCTTGGGCATCGTCATCGAACGTGACGGCGAGATGGTAGCTCGCCGGCGTGTCCTTGCGCGCGAGCACGACGTCTCCGAACGGGCGCGGGTCGCAACGGATTGCCCCGCGGGCACGGTCGTGGAACGTCAGATTGTTGCCACCGGCGGAAAGCGCCTGCTCCAAATCGAGGCGAAGCGCGTAACTCTCACCCCCGGCCATGCGGGCGCTGCGCTCGGACTGGCTCAAGGCTCGGCAGCGGCCGCTGTAGAGCGGCCCGTCCGGTCCATGCGGCGCCGTCGGACTCCGCTCGATCTCGCGGCGAATGTCGGCCCGGGTACAGAAGCACGGGTACAACAGGCCGCGACCCTCGAGGAGTGTCAGCGCTCGACGGTAGTCATCGAAGTGCGCCGATTGTCGGCGAACCGGCTCGGGCCACGTCAGGCCAAGCCATCGAAGATCCTCGAAGATCTCCGCCTCGAACTCTGGACGACAGCGGCTCCGGTCGATGTCCTCGAGACGCAGTAGGAACCGTCCGTCGCCGGCCCGCGCGGCGTCGGCCGCGAACCACGCGGCGTAGGCGTGGCCTAGGTGCAATAGCCCCGTGGGGCTCGGCGCAAAGCGGGTGACGACAGCCATCATTGCCTTCTACCGTGACAACCTTCGGGCCTGGTGTCACCATCCCGCGGTTTTCGTAGAAGTGAGGCGATGACCCGAACAGTTCTGCTCGATGGCCCGCGGGCCAAGCCGGCCGCGGGAGGCCCCGTCCGGCAGCTCGTCATACTGCTGCACGGCTACGGCGCGGATGGCGACGACTTGTTCGGTTTGGTGCCGGAACTCGCGCGCTCATTGCCCGACGCGGCGTTCGCTTCGCCCCATGCGCCGGAACCCTGCGGTGCCGGTTTCGGTTATCAGTGGTTTCCGATCACGAATTTGATGCCAGCCGCGATGCTGGCCGGTGTGCAGGATGCGGCGCCATCGCTGGAGCGCTTCATCGAGGCCGAACGCGATCGTTACGACCTCGATGATTCCCAGGTGGCCCTCGTCGGATTTTCCCAGGGCACGATGATGTCGCTCTACGTCGGTTTGCGACGTTCGCAACCGCTGGCGGCAATTGTGGGCTTCTCCGGCACCCTCGTCGGCGCCGACACGATCGCGCGTGGGCGCGCGCACCCCCCGGTCCTGCTCGTCCACGGGTCGGCCGATCCCCTGGTGCCTGTGCTGGCGCTGCACGACGCCGTGCGCGGCCTGAAAGCGGCTGAGGTGGCCGTCGAGTGGGAGATCCGTCCAGGCCTGCCGCACGCGATCGACCCGGAGGGGTTGCGGCGCGCCGCTGCGTTCCTCAAGGCCAAGTTGCCGGCCTGACCGATGGCCCATCGGCGCACATACTCGATCACGTTCACGCTGGCGCTTGCCATGGGAGCGCTGGTCGCGATCGGCATCCTCGTGGTTTTGGCCCTCGGTCTGAACAGCGCTCAACGAAATACTGCGAGTTTGTTGCGGGAATGGGCCATCACGACGGTGACGTCAGCCGGTGACTTGATCGAACTCGAAATGGCACCCGCGCGGCATCAGGTCGAGTACGTGCGCGACATGATCGCTTTGGGTCGCCTCAATCCGACCAACCGCCGGCAGATGACCGACGTGATGCTGGGGGCGATGGCGGCGGCACCGCAGATCGGCTCGCTGACGTTCGTCGACTCCGAGTTGCGCATCTTGGCGGTGCGACGGGGCCTCGACCAGCCGCCGATGGTCGTCAGCGAGGATTGGAGTGACGTACCAGGCGTTCGCGAGCAGGTCGAACGTGCACGGCGCGGCAAGGTCGCCGTTTGGGGCGAGCTTATTCCGGCCCTCGACGAGCGCTCCGGTTCGCTGGTCAACCTTCGTCTGCCGGTGTTCGTCGATGACGAGTTTGTCGGGGGGCTCGTGGTGGCGGTCTCGGTCAGCCAGCTCTCCCGCTTCGTCGATGAACTCGGATCGCAGGTGGGCGGCAACGTGTTCGTTCTCTATGGGGAGGACTTCGTCCTGGCGCACCGGCTGCTGCGCGGCGGCTTCAAACGGAAGACTCCGTTCCACGTCGTACCCGAGCTGGCCGATATCGGCGATCCGGTGTTGGCGTCGATCTGGGACCGCAGCAACAGAACGGTCCTGACCGAGGCGATTGCCGGCAACCGCGGCGAGCTAGAACGTCGCGGTATCGGGGCGCACGTGCAAAATATCTCTGGGGTCGACTATCTGTTCCTCTACCGCAGGACCGACGAGTTCGGCGCGACGCCTTGGTACGTCGGTACGTACGTTGCGATGACCGGGTTCCAGGACGAGCTGACCCGTCTCCTCGGGGCCATGGCGGCGGGACTCGTGGTGTTGCTGATGGCGGTCGGCGCCGCGATCGTCATTGGGCGAAGGATGGCCCGGCCGATCCAACGCGTGGCGAACGCGGCCAATCTCGTCTCGGGGTTCCAGTTCGACCAGGTGGCCCCATTGCCGCCCTCACGAATCCGCGAGATCGACGATCAGAGCCGGGCCTTCAACAGCATGATCACCGGGCTCCATTGGTTTCAGAATTACGTGCCGCGCCGCCTGGTAAAGCGCCTGATGGAAGAGGGAGGGTCGCGCGAGAGTTTCCGTTCGGTGCGTCGCACGGTCACGGTGATGTTCACCGACATTGCCGGTTTTACGACCCAATCCGAGGACATGCCCGCCGATCAGGTCGCGGATTTTCTCAACGATCACTTCCGACTTACCGCAGCTTGCGTCGAGGCCGAGCGCGGAACGATCGACAAATACATCGGTGACGGCATGATGGCGTTCTGGGGAGCTCCTGGCCATCAAGCCGATCACGCGGAACGTGCGTTCCGAGCAGCCATGGCGATCACCCGTGCGGTACGCGATGACAACGCCCAACGGCGCGCTAGAGGTTTGACGGCGATCCGGATGCGCCTCGGATTGCACACCGGGGATGTTGTCGTCGGCAACATCGGCTCGCCTGGGCGCGTGAATTACACCATCGTCGGCGACGCGGTGAACGTGGGCCAACGTCTCGAACAACTCGGCAAAGAGGTCGTCAGTCCTGGCGAGGATGTCGTCGTGCTGCTGAGCGAGGACACCGCCAAATTGCTGCCGCCCGGGGTTGCCCCTCTGGAACCGGTCGGCGAGCGACGCGTCAAGGGGCGGGAACAACCGCTTCTCGTCTATCGGCTGCTCTAGGACGCCGTCGTTGAATCGTCATCGGCGAGCGGCGTCCGCCGCTTGACAGAAGTCCTCCCACACGATGTTGTTACGGCTGTGGCGAAGGCCACAAGCGCAACGTGTTTTGGGAAGCTTCCGCTTGGTACCACTCAATTCCTGCCACGCGCTCGTTCTGAACGCCGATTACCGGCCGCTCAGCTACTTCCCCTTGTCCCTGTGGCCCTGGCACGAGGCGGTCAAGGCCGTGTTCATGGACCGGGTCGATATCGTCTCCGAATACGACCGCGAGGTCCGTTCTCCGACGTTTAGCATGCGCTTGCCGAGTGTCGTCGCCTTGAAGCGTTACGTGCCGCCCGCCAAGCGACCAGCCTTCACGCGTTTCAACGTCTTCCTGCGGGACCATTTTGCCTGCCAGTACTGCGGCGCGTCGGACGACCTGACCTTCGACCATCTCGTGCCGCGCTCGCGCGGCGGGCGCACCACCTGGGAGAACGTGGTCACCGCCTGCTCGGTCTGCAATCTCGCCAAAGGTGGCCGGCTGGCCCACGAGTGCCACATGCACCCGCGGACCCGACCGTACCGGCCAACGGTGCAAGAGTTACAGGAGCATGGCCGGTCGTTCCCGCCCAACTATTTGCACCACAGTTGGCACGACTTCCTCTATTGGGATTCCGAACTCGAGCCTTAGCCGCTCGGGTCGTTCAGAATCGCTCCGAGAGCCAGATCGCGAGCTTCGTGCCACGCTTGATGGCGCCGTGCAGGAGTGGATAGGCGGGCGCGCGTTCGGCATCCGCGGCGAGCGCCGTTTGCCGATGGTCGTTCTCGTCGCGGCGTGCCTCGTCGATCGTGTTCTTGAGCGCGGCTTCGTCTTCGCCCAAATACTCCGATTGCCGCCGGTAGTGATCGTCGATCGCTTCCTCGACCGCGACCGTGCAGGCCATGGCGGCTCGGTCGCCCATGAGGGCCGTGCCGGCGCCGATTGCAAATCCCGCGACATGCCACAGCGGCGACAGGACCGTCGGCCGCACCCGTCTTGCCACCAATAGGCTCTCGAAAGCCTTCAGGTGCTTTTCTTCCTGAGCCGCCATGTGGCGCAACGTCTTGGCGTGCCGGCCGCGGCCGAGCACGGCGAGCTGGCCCTGATAGATCCGTCGAGCACCGTATTCTCCGGCGTGGTCGACGCGAATCATCCTCGCGATCATCGCGGCCGGACTTGGATCGCCCGGCAGCCGGTTCTCGCCGCTCGATTTCGTGGTGGTCTCTGTCATGCCGTTCTCCGGGCCCGGAAAAGCGCGATGGCCCAGGCGCTAGAAACGGCCAGGGCCAGGGAAATCAGAAAATTGAACCCGGCGAGCGAGATGCCGAACAGCTCCCACGGAACGCGATCACAGCGGACGATCGGCGTTCGCATCAGCTGATCGCGCAAGGCCTCGAGGGAAAGCCCGGTCGTCGTAAGGCCGCCGCCGCAGGCTTGAATCCCAGCCCACCACTTCTGCTCGACGCCGACATGAAAGCCCGCGACGGCGGTACCGCCGGCGAGGGCGGTGCCGGCAAGCGCGATCAGCCCAAGCTGGGCGCTACGCCCCTCGCCGCCGGGCCCGAGGGCAATCGCGATCGCAGCGATCCCGATGGCGAGAATGTGCGGGTAGCGCTGGTAGTGGCAGAGGGCGCAGGGAGGCATTTCTCCGATGTACTGAAAGCCCAACGCCCCGAACAGCAACAGCGCGCTGACGGTGGCCAGCACCCAGGCAAATCGAACGGGATCGAGCCATGCCATGCCGGCAATGTAGGCAGGGCGCCTGCGCCCGGCAATGTCACGGCATCAGAGGAATGTCCGTGTCTTCGGGCTTTGCGCCGGCCTGGGTCAACATCGCATGCACCTGGCCGCGATGATGCGTCTGGTGATTGAACATATGGGTGAACAAGAGCCAGCGCGGCTTTCGCATGTCGCGGCCAGCGGCCGCCGAATACCATGCGTAGTCGCCGGCCAATTCGTTCGGGGTCAGCTGCTGGCTCCAGTCGATCAAGGCCGCATCCGTGCGCTGCCGCTCGGCGACGAGCACGGACCACTCCGGCCACTGGCGGAGCGAATCGGCGAAGCCCGACCCGGTTGGTTTGGCCCAGCCCACGAGGCGATGCATCCAAACCTGGTCTGCCCACAGGATGTGGCTCAGCGTCGCGTGAATCGAACCGAAGAATGCCCCGCGGTCGCGCCGGCGTTCGTCGTCACCGATGCCGTTCGCCGCGCGATAGAGGCTCTGGTTTTGCCAGCGGTTGTAGTTCGCCATCAGACGGACATGGTCGATGCTGATCATCTCTTGTGCTCCTAAACGAAGTAGCGCACGACGACGAAACCTCCGACCAAGCCGATGGCGAAGATCGTCGTCACCCAGGTCAGGTTGCGCTCGACGAAGCCGCGAATCGGTTCGCCGAAGTGCCAAAGCAAAGCCGCAACCAGGAAGAAGCGTGCACCACGCGTCGCAACGGACGCGATCGCGAACACGGCGAGACTGAACTCCGCCGCGCCGCTGGCAATGGTCACGAGCTTGTAGGGGATCGGCGTCAGCCCCTTGATCAGGATGATCCATAGGCCCCACTCGCGATAGGCATCCTGATAGGCGGCGAAGGCCTCGGCGTAGCCATAGAGATCGATGATCCAGCGGCCGACCGTTTCGATCAGGAAATACCCCACGGCATACCCGAGGAAGCCGCCTAGCACCGAGGCAATCGTACAGATGGTTGCGTAGTGCCAGGACCGTGCCCGATTGGCCAAGCACATGGGAAGCAACATGACATCCGGCGGAATCGGGAAGATCGAGCTTTCCAGGAACGAGACGATCGCGAGCGAGCGCACGGCATAGGGGCGCGTCGCTTGGTTCATCATCCAGTCGTAGAGACCACGCAGCACGGGCGGTGCAATAGCAGGGCGCACCGGGCGCAGCAACGCAAAACCGCCCAGCGGACCTAGCGCTTTGGTTCGGCCTCTGCGGCGACCGCCTGGCCAGGCCGTCCACGGTTGGCCAGCGCCACAAGATCTTCGGCTAGTCCTGCAAGACGCCGGTCGAGGGCGCGCCGTTGCGCTTCGCTGCGCAGCACCAGCACATCCGAAATCATGCGAGCGCTGTCCTCGCCGAGTTTTTCGAAGTACGCGCGTCGAGTCGGGTCCTGGCTGGCCTCGAGAAGGATGGCTGTGGCCTTGACCCGTTGCTCCGCTTCCTCGATCGGGGGCTGGGTCGTTGCCAAGTCGCGCACCAGCGTCAACATCACGGCCTGCCTCGCTTGGCGCTCCGCATAGGCGGTTTCATGGTGGTTCGTGCGGTCCTGCCATAACGTCCGAACGCGTGCGAGCTGCGCCTCGCTCAACCGCCCGAGCCAGAAGCGGTAGCTCTCTTCGACCCGGCCAACGCGCCGCTTCAGGCGGTCCTCATGCGTTTCTTTCCGAGCCTCGCGCACGAAGCGATCAGCGTCGCGGGCGAATTGTTCCTCGATTCGCGTCAACTGTTCGGGCCGGAGCGAGATCAGGAGTTGCGCCAGAGGTCTGGCGGCCTGCTCGGTGAGGACGCGCGTGTGGGAACGGACCCGCGCCAGGAACTCCTCGACGTCGGCGGGCGTCGGATCCCCCGCCAGTCGGTCGCGCGCCAGCACCAGGCTTTCACGGTAAAGGTCGAGTTGCGTCGAACGGTGCCAGGCGTGGACGTCGCGCAGGCTGGCCGATACCCGGGTCTGCTGGGTGTCGTCGAGGCCGAAGGCTTGATCCAGCGTGTGGTAGACGTAGTCGTCGGCGTAGTTGTACGCGAGGCGAATCGAGGAGCAGCCGGCGACGACGGCGAGCGCCGCAACAACCGCGAGAACGCGCCTGAGCATGCCCATGTACGACCCTGTCGCCCCGATCTAAGCCGATGGCGGGCGCGTTATCCAGCAACCGAACCGCGAGTGTACACATACCGGGCGGCGTCCGGCGCCGAGGCGACCGTCGGGAATCGCCACGGGGTCGAGCGCCGCGAACCGCGGGATTGACGCGGGGGGGCGCTTCCCTATGATGCCCGCGGGTTTTCTTGCCCGGATCGCGGGTGTGGCGGAACTGGTAGACGCGCGAGACTCAAAATCTCGTTCCCTTCGGGGAGTGGGGGTTCGATTCCCTCCACCCGCACCACCGGGCCGTTAGGACGCCACCCGTGGCATCGCTCCATCAATTCAATTTGAACTACGACGCGGTCGAGGATCGCGTGTTGCTGCGGGTCAACACCACGGCCGGCGAGGAAATGCGGATTTGGCTCACGCGCCGGGTCACGCAACTTCTTTGGATGGTGTTGATGCGTCGGCTCGAGGCGAACCCGCAGATGGTGGCGCACGTTCCGGCCGACTCCCGCAAGTCGGTTATGGCCCTCAAGCACAAGGATGCCGTGGACAAAAGCGACTTCAGCAAGCCCTATCAGGCGAGGCCCGCCACGTTGCCGCTCGGCGAAACGCCCATCCTGATCACCAAGCTCACGGTCGCGACGCCAAAGCCCGGGGTGCACGCCCTGACATTGTTCCCGAAGGACGGGAAGTCGATCACCTTGACGCTTCCCGACAAGGCGATCCACTCGTTCTGTCACTTGCTCGAAAAGGTCGTCGAAAAGGCGAAATGGGGTTTCTCGTTGAAGCTCGAGGACCCCGAACAGGAGGCGCCGCCTCCTGGCACCAGACTGATGTAGTCAGTCGACTGCGGCCGTGGCCAACACGACGACGCGATATTCCGGCGCTGCCAGCCCGACCTGAACCATCGTGAGGGACGGCGCAGCGCGGCCGGCGATCCAATCATTCCAAACCCGCGTGAAGCCTTCGCGGTCCCTCGCGATGTCCGCCAGGTAAACGAGGACCCACAGCAGGCGGTCCCGGGTGCTGCCGATCGTGGGCAGGATGCCATCCAGGCGATCAAGGGCGTTGCGTGCTTGCACCGCGATAGGCGCGGCGGGGCAATCGGCTGCGTATTGCCCGGCAAGGAACGCCACGCCCGCAGCGACGGTCGCTAGGCGTTGGACGGGAAGGACGAGCGGCGTCAGCACGCCGCGGTCACCATGATCTCGACGCGATATTCCGGGCGCGCCAGCGTCGCCTGGACGCAGGCTCGCACCGGCGGGGCCTTGGGGTCGACCCAGGCGTTCCAGACCTCGTTCATGGCGTTGTAGTCGTTCATGTCGACGATCCACACCTGCGCGGACAGAAGCTTGCTACGGTCGCTGCCGTTCTCGCGCAGCAACCTGTCGATATGGGCCAAGGCGTCCTGCGTCTGTTCGCGGATCGGCGCCCCCGGACGGTCATAGGCGACCTGGCCCGCCAGGTAGAGCACGCCATTGTGTTTGACGGCGCTGCGCATCAGTGGCCGAACGAACGTTTCGGACATGGTTGTTCTCCCGTGGTCGAGGGCGCCGATTATGATCGCTCCGCCCCGTGCTGAGAACCCGCCTGACGCATCAACGATGGATCGGAATCCAAATCGCGACGCCACCTTCTCCCGTTCCAGGGTCGAAAGTCTCGCCATAGCGTTCGAAGTCCGGCGCATTGACAGATCGCGCGCTGGACGCAACTCACGAGGTCTCCTGCGTGGGAGCCGTTGTGCAGAAGCGCGCTGGCGATGCTTGATCGAAATTGCTGTCGCTGGGACATCGCGTTCCAGTTGGGACACGCGGGGTCGCATGGCATAATTCATCAGATTGTCGGAGTAGCGGCCCGATTTGGGGCCGTCCGGGGGTGGGGATCATGCACGGATCGCGTTCGTTCCACCGGGCTGTTGGCCTGGCGGCAACCCTGATATTGACGGCAACGCCGGCAGCGGCAGCCGATGAGGCGACCTTGAACGGCGGCAATGCTGCGTGGCTCCTGACCGCCACCGCGCTGGTCCTGTTCATGACCATGCCGGGCCTCGCCCTGTTCTATGGCGGGCTCGTCCGGGTCAAGAACGTGCTCTCTGTCCTAATGCAGTGCTTGGCGATCGCCTGTGTCGCGTCGCTCCTCTGGGTCATCGTCGGCTATAGCCTCGCCTTTGGTGACGGCGGTGGCGCCCAGGGCTGGATCGGCGGCCTCGACAAGGCGTTTCTCGCCGGAATCACGGCCGACTCGCTGACCGGGGACGTGCCCGAGACGGTGTTCGTCATGTTCCAGATGACGTTCGCGATCATCACGCCCGCGCTGATCGTCGGGGCCTACGTCGAACGCATTCGATTCCAGCACGTGCTCCTGTTCAGCGCCCTGTGGCTGTTGCTGGTCTATGTCCCGGTGGCGCATTGGGTGTGGGGTGGCGGATTCCTGATGAGTTGGGGCGTGTTCGACTTTGCCGGGGGCCTCGTCGTTCATGCGACGGCGGGGGTCTCGGCATTGGTCATGGCCAAGATGCTGGGCGCGCGTCGGGGGTTCCCGCGCGAGCTCACGCCGCCGCACAACCCGGGGCTGACAATGATCGGCGCCGGTATGTTGTGGGTGGGTTGGTACGGCTTCAACGCGGGCTCGGCGCTGGCCGCCAACGGGTCCGCGGGCATGGCGATGTTGGTGACCCATACGTCGGCCGTGGTCGCGGCCCTGACTTGGATGGCGATCGAATGGCTCAAGTTCGGAAAACCGAGCTTGGTCGGTGCCGTGACGGGTCTCGTCGCGGGACTGGCCACCGTGACGCCGGCTTCGGGCTTCATCGGGCCCGTCGGCGGTTTGGTCTTCGGGGTCGCCGGCGGCGCTGTGTGCTATTTCGCGGTCGGCCTGGTCAAAGCCCGTCTCAAGATCGACGACTCCCTCGACGTATTCGCGGTTCACGGCGTCGGCGGGGTTCTCGGCGTTGTGCTGACCGCGTTCTTCGCCGTGCCGGCGCTGGGCGGGCTCAAGGACGTCGCCATCGGAGAGCAGTTGCTACTGCAGGTCCTGGGGGCGGCCATCGTGGTGGCCTGGTCGGCCGGGGCCAGCATCGTGCTCATCGTCATCACACGGTCGGTCGCCGGCCTGCGGGTCGAGCCGGACGCCGAGACCGAGGGGCTCGATCTGACGGCGCACGGCGAGCGCAGCTACAACCCGTGAGGCGCCCATGAAATTCGTCATTGCCATCATCAAGCCGTTCAAACTCGACGAGGTTCGCGACGCGCTGACGAGTCTCGGCGTGCAGGGCCTGACCGCGACGGAGGTCAAAGGGTTCGGGCGCCAGAAAGGGCAGACCGAGATCTACCGCGGCGCAGAATACGAAGTGAGCTTCGTCCCCAAGGTCAAAATCGAGATCGCGGTGGCCGACGAACTGCTCGAGCGCGTGCTCGAGGCGATCGAAGAAAAAGCCAAGACTGGAAAGATCGGCGACGGCAAGATCTTTGTCCTCGACCTCGAGCAGGTGGTTCGCATCCGCACCGGCGAAAAAGGCAACCAGGCGCTCTAGATGTCGCGGCTTCTGGATCGGGTGGCCCTTGTCACTGGGGCGGCGTCGGGGATCGGCGCGGCGACGGTGCGGGCGTTCCTCCACGAGGGTGCACGTGTCGTGGCGACAGACGCCGTACCGATCGCCTGGCGAACGAGCGACGACCGATTTGTGGACCTCGTGCACGATGTTCGGCGCGCCGATCAATGGCACACGGCGGTGGCCACCGCCGTCGAGCGTTTCGGTGGGCTCGATATCCTGGTGAACAGTGCCGGCCTCAATCCCGGGGCGGCCCCCTCGGGGCGTCATGACCCCGAACACGTAACGCTCGAACATTGGCGGCTCATGCAGGAGGTCAACGTCGAGGGAACCGTGCTCGGTTGCCAGATCGCATTGCCAACGCTCCGCCGCTCATCGCACGCGGCGATCGTGAACCTGTCCTCGGTCGCGGCGATCATCGGTGTTCCGGCGAATGCGGCGTATGGGGCGAGCAAGGCTGCGATCTGGTCCTACACCAAGTCGCTGGCGCTCCACAGCGCCGAGGGCGTTGCGACGATCCGGTGCAATAGCGTGCATCCGGGGGGGATCAAGACCGCGACCTTCCGGCCGCTCACCGGCGGCCGGGCGGGCGGGATCGAGGCGCCCCACGTCCCGATGCAGCGGTACGGTGAGCCCGAGGAGGTCGCCGCGGCCATCGTGTTCCTGGCCAGCGACGATGCGAGCTATGTCACGGGGGCCGAGCTGTTCGTCGATGGCGGTTTGTCGGCGACATGACCGGACGTCTTCGAGACAAAGTGGCGATCGTCACCGGGGCAGCGTCGGGTATCGGACGGGCGACGGCGCGGTTGTTCGCCGCCGAGGGCGCCAAGGTGATCGGCAGCGACGTCGCAGCGGTCGACCAGGCCGTCTGGGAGGCCGAGATCGAGCACCGCGCGGTGTTCGTCCAGCACGACGTGCGCGAGGAAGAACAGTGGCGTGCGGTCCTCGCGGCGGCCACGGATCGATTTGGTCGCCTCGACGTGCTCGCCAACATCGCCGGCATCAACGGCGTTCGGCCCGATCACACGCCGGCCCAGGAGCCCGAGGCCGTAACGCTCGAGACCTGGCGCTGGATTCAGGGGGTCAACGTCGAGGGCCTGGTCCTGGGGTGCCGGCTCGCGATTGCCGCCATGCGCGCGGCCGGGGGCGGGGCCATCGTCAACGTCTCCTCGATCGCCGCCAACAAGGGCTGGCCGGTGCGGGCGGTCTACGGCGCCAGCAAGGCGGCGGTCCTGCAGTACACCAAAACGATCGCCCGGCATTGCGCGCAACAGGGTTGGAACATCCGGTGCAACGCGGTCCTTCCGGGACCGATCGATACACCGATGCTGCGCCCTCCGGGGCGTCAATTGGTGGGCGGCGATGGGCGCGCGGGGGTCGACCACGTGCCGCTGAAGCGCTACGCTGCGCCGGAGGAAGTGGCGCGCCCGATTCTGTTTCTCGCGAGCGACGAGGCGAGCTACGTCACCGGCGTCGGCCTTTTGGTCGACGGCGGGGTGTCGGCGAAGAAGTAGCAGTTACTCCGGGGGTAGGCTGTGCAGGCTACGCGCCGCGGGCGAGGGCGGTCACTCCGTCGACGATTTTCTTGTCGATCTGCGCCCCGAGGGCGGTGAGCACTTTGTCGCCGGCCGCGCGCCATTGCGCCGCTTCGTCGGCGGTCGGGGTATAGACCTCGACACCGGCCTTCTTGAGTTCGTCGAGGGCGGCGGTCTCCATCGCCCGGTCGCGCGTATTGGCGCGGTCCGCCGCCTCCTGGGCGGCACGCAGAAACGGATCCTGGATCTCGGGGGGCATCTCTTCCCAGGTCTTCGTGTTCATCACCTGAAGCTGAACGGTGAACAGCGAGACGACGTCGGTCACGAACTTGATCTGCTCGTGCATCTTGAAGCGCGACATCCAGATCGGCTGGACGTGGATGCCGTCGATCGCACCCTGCGCCAAGCTCGCGTACGTTTCGACCCATGGCAAGGCCACAGGCTCGGCCCCCCACTGGCGGATCAGCGCCTGTTCGATCGGGGATCGTGTGGCACGAAGCTTGAGGCCTTTGAGGTCCGCGGGGACAGTGGCCCGGCGTTTGCTGTTGGCGACGCGGCGGAAACCACCGGCGGTGGCCGGCGGCAACACCTTGACCGGCACGACCTTCTCGAACGCCGCCGCCTGCTGCTGCCACAGCGGTGAACGGAACAACCGCAGCGCCGTGTCCCAACTCGAAATCAAATGCGGCAGATCGACGAAGGCAAACGAGTCGTCGAATACCGAGAACTGCGACGTCGTGTTGCTCGTGATGTCGAGATAGCCAGCCTGCACGGCCTCGAGCTGGGAGAGATCGGTGCCGAGCGTCGACCCGGGATGGATTTGGAATTCCATCACGATGTCGTACTTGTCTTTGAGGATCTTCGGGATGTCGGCGATCGACTGGTAGGTGGGTTCGCCCGGCTGGGCGTTCAGCCCGACGACGATGGGGCGGTGATACGTGCGTAGGAGTTTGCCGGGCGGTTTGCCGCGGCGCGCCGGCGGCGGAGTTGTCGTCGCTGGCGCCTTGGGGGGGGAGGTCTGCTGCGCGGACGCCGCGGACAGAGTCGCAATCCCCGCCGCGATTGCTGCTGCGGCCCCCCCGATCACGTCACGGCGCGTAGCCCGACGCCCCGCCATCGCCCGTCCCTCACCTCGTTCGCGCCACGCTCCCCCGGGCACGAAACGGCCCGGATTCAAGGACAAATGCGCTCGGCTGACAACGGCAATCTGGGGTCCGGCAGCGGATTCTTGAAGGGGCGGTGAAGCGACCGCTAGTCAACGAACCCGAACAGCCGCGGGAGGGCCAGGGTGATGGCTGGGATGAAGGCGATGGCCGCAACGATCAAGACTTGGGCGAAGAAGAACGGCAGTACGACGACCGACACCCGTCCTACGGAAACCCTGCCGATTGGCGCCGCGACGTTGAGCAACAGGCTCAGTGGCGGGGTCAGCAGGCCAAGCAGGATGCCCACCATCAGGAAGAGCCCGTACTGGATTGGGTGCATCCCGACCACCTGGGTGCACACCGGCATCAAGAGGGGCCCGAGAATGATCAGGTTCGAAAGCTCGTCCATGAACGTGCCGACGAACAGCAGGAACGCGATGATGATGATCACCAGCACGACCGGATCACTCGAGATGCTGACCATGAGCTTCACGAGGTTCTGCGGGACCTGGAAGTAGGTCATGATCCGGTTGAAGACGAGCGCGCAGGCGACGATGAACAACACCGAGGCCGTGATCTTCGCGGTGGACCACAGCGCTCCGAGGATTTTGCTGCGTTCCGCCGTGCGGAAATAGAACGTACCCAGGAAGAGGGCGTAGGCGACCGTGACCGCCCCGGCTTCGGTCGGCGTGAACACGCCGCCGATAATCCCGATCAACAACAGGGCAGGGACCGAAATCGCCGGCAGCGCGCGGAAGATGCTGCGCGTGATCGCCGGCACGCCCTCGAACTTGTGGACCTCCCCCATGTTGCGGCGACGGGCGATGAGATAGGACATGATCATAAGGACGGCGCTGATCATCAGGCCCGGCAAGATACCGCCCGCAAACATGCCGCCGATCGAGATTCCAAGCTGGCTGCCGACAATGATCATCGGTGTCGAGGGCGGAATGATCGGCCCCAACATCGCGGCCGCCGCCACGAGGGCCGCGGCGAAGGCGTTCGGGTACTTTTCCTTGATCATTGCCGGGATCATGATCGGCCCGATCGAGGCGGCCGTCGCCAGCGCCGAGCCCGAGATGAACGCGAACATGGTGCTGGCCGCGATCGTGACGTGCGCCATGCCGCCCCGCACCCACCCGATCGAGTAGCGCGCGAGGTCGATCAGGCGATCGACGATGTTGAACCGGTTCATCAACTCGCCCGACAGCACGAACATCGGCAGCGCGAGCAGCGCAAACTGGTTGACCCCGGTGAACATCTCGGTGACCAGCGTCATGATCGGGATCGGCCGGGCCGCGAGCTCGAGCTCGGGAATGTTCATCAGGTAGAGGAAGAACGCCGAGGAGAGCCCGAGGCTGATCGCGATCGGCACGCCCAACACCAGAAGCACGAACAGGGGCAGCAGCAGATAGAGGGCGACGATCTCCATGGCGCTAGAGGCTGCCGCCTTCACCCAGACGGGCGAAGTAGCCGGTGTCCTTGGAGCGGATCGCCAGGATGTCGCGCAGGATCTCGTTGATCGTGAACAGCACCATCAACGTAGCGCCGACCGGAATCGACAACTTGACCCAGCGCGTCGAGAAACCCATGGAAGGCGAGCGGGCGTGTACGCGTTGATCGACGAACTCGAAGCCCCAGTACGCCACCATGACGAAAAAGACGACGCAAAGCACCTTGGCGAAGACAAACATCCAGCCGCGCGCCGGGAACGGCAAAAGGTTCAAGAACGACGGGATCGCGATGTGTTCCCAGTTTCGGATCAAGATCACAGCGCCAATGAACACCGTCCACACCATGGTGTAGATCGAGAATTCCTCAGACCACTGCAACGAGTCGTTGATCACATAGCGGAAGAACACTTGGGCCAGCATCACGATCGTGATGACCGAGACGGCCACGGTCACGAACACGCGAGCAATCGTGTCGATTCCGTCGATGATGCGGCTGAGGTGACTCATCGAACCCAAACGGCGCAGCGGGAACCGCCGCGCGATGCCCGACCCCCTCGACCGACGTTTTGTTGTTGTCGCCGGGCCTCGGGCTCACCCGGCGGGTCGCGGCGGATGGTAGGGGCCTTCAGCAGCCCAGACAACGTGAAAAAGAAAGGGCCCCGGCTCGCACCAGGGCCCAATCCTCGAACCGACAGCGACGTCAGGTCGAGCGGCGCAACGCGACCATCGCGTCGACGTCACCCTTGTTGATGCCCTTGGCGCCGTCCCAGAGCTTTTCGCCGGCGGAACGCCATTTCTGCATCTCGGCCGAAGACGGCGTGTAGATCTCCATGCCGACCTTCTTGAGTTCGCCCTCGAAGTGCGCCTCGAGTTCGCGATCCTTCTGGTTGGCGATATCGGCAGCCTCCTGCGCCGCGAGCAGGAACGGCTTCTGGATCGATTCCGGCATCGCCTTGAACGTAGCCGCGTTCATGACCTGGAACTGGATGGCGTAGAGTGCCTGGACCTTGGTCGCGAACTTGAGCTGCTCGTACATCTTGAACTGGAAGGTCCAGATCGGTTGAACGTGGAAGCCCTGGACGACCTTGGTCTGCAGGCCAGTGTAGGTTTCGGTCCAGGCCATCGGCGTTGCGTTGCCACCCCAGGCTTTGATCAAATCGATTTCGAGTTGGGCTGTCGACGACCGAATCTTGAGACCGTTGACCACGCCGGGCTCGGGCAACGCCCGCACGTTGTTCCACAGCATGCGATAGCCACCCGCGCCGACCGGCGGCAACACCTTGACCGGAACCTTCTTCTCGAAGTTGGCTGCCGTCTTGTTCCATTGGTCGGACTTGAAGTAGCGCAACGCCATGTCCCAGTCGGCGATGACGTAGGGGAGATCGACGTAGGCGAAGTCCGGCGAATACTGCACGAACTGGGTCGTCGTATTCGAAGTGATGTCGATGAAGCCAGTCTGCACCGCATCGAGCTGCGACAGATCGGTGCCGAGCGCCGAGGCTGGGTGAATCTGCATGTTCACCTCGACGTCGTACTTTTCCTTCAAAATCTTCGGGATCAGGCGGATCGACATGTCGGTCGGATCGCCTTCCCGACCGTTGAGGCCGGCCACGATCGGCTTCAACATTCTCTTCTGCTGCTGCGAGCGCACCAGCGCCGGGAACCCGAGCCCACCGATGGCGGCGCCCGTGGCCACGGTCGCGCTGCCCTTGAGCAGCGAACGCCGACTGAATTTGTTGTTGCTCACGGATATCTCCTCCCAAAGTGTTGCGATGAAAACACGCGCGGGTCGGAACCCAGGGCCGACCTTGCCATGGACGCTAACCGCCCTTCGCTAGGCCGTCCATCAAGTTTTTGTTGAGTGAACGAGGCGTGGGCGGGAATCAAAAAAAGCGGCGGCCGAGGGCCGCCGCTTTCCATACCAATTCGACGCGAACTAGGCCGTGCGCAATGCCCGCACTTCGTCGATCAAGCCGCGCGGCACATCCTTGCCCGCGGTGGCCCAAATCGACTCGCCCTTCTCGCGCCACTTCGCGAGTTCGGCGGCGGAGGGCGTGTAGATCTCCATGCCCTTCTTCTTGAGCTCTTCCTTGAAGGTGTCCTCGGCCTTGCGGTCCTCGGCATTGCCGATAGCCGCCGCCTCCTCGAAGGCCATCATCATCGGCTTCTGGATCGCCTCGGGCAGCGACTTCCAAGTGTTCATGTTCATGACCTGGAACTGAATGGCGAAGATCGCCTTCACTTCCGTCGCGTACTTGAGCACCTCGTAGCCTTTGAAGTTGAAGGTCCAGATCGGTTGCACGTGATAACCCTGGACGACCTTCTGCTGCAGGGCGGTGTAGGTCTCCGCCCACGCCATCGGCGTCGGGTTGCCACCCCACGCCTTGATCAATTCGATGTCGAGCGGCGAGGTCACGGAGCGGAACTTGAGGCCTTGCACCGCGTCCGGCGTCGGCAACGCGCGGACGTTGTTGGACAACAACCGGAAGCCGCCGGCGCCGACGGGTGGCAACACCTTGACCGGAACCTTCGACTCGAAGGCCTTGGATTGCTTCTGCCACAACTCGGACTTGACGACTCGCGCCGCCATGTCCCAGTCGCTGACGATGTAGGGCAGATCGAGCACGTCGAACGATCTGTCGTACTGCGAGAACTGCGCCGTCACATTCGATGTGATGTCGATGAAACCGGTCTGCACCGCATCGAGCTGCGACAGATCGGTGCCGAGCGACGATGACGGGTGGATCTGGAAGTCGACCTGCACGTCGTACTTCTCGCGCAAAATTTTCGGCACGAGCGAGATCGACATGTAGGTCGGGTCACCTTCTTTGCCGTTTAGGCCGGCCACGACGGGCTTCAGCAGCCGCTTTTGCTGCTGCGAGCGGACCAACGCCGGAAATCCCATTGCCCCGCTGGCGGCCCCCGCCAACACGGCACCGGTCGTCTTGAGCGCCGAACGGCGCGAAATCTTACTGTTCATGAGACCGATCACCTCCCCTGGTTGTGCGCCGGGCTTCCCGGCGGGCGCACTGACCGCCAATCGCCGTCGATACTAGCGATCCTCCGCCAGCGATGCCAATGCAACGAATTGGCGTATTCGAAGCCAGGCGCTATCCTTTGGGCCAGAAGCGAGGGAGTCCACCAATGATCAACCAACAGGTCCATGCCGTCTTGCCGCGGGCTAACCACGACGAACAGGCACGCCAGGAGTTCACATTTGCGTTCAAGTCGCACATCTCCAGCGATATCACGCCTGGCAATCGCAACGTCGCCGAAAACGAAGTGTTGCCGGCGTTCCGACGCACCAATGGGCGCGCACCCAAGACGCGTCACGAGCTGCGTTCCGCGATGGAGCGAAACGGCTATCACCAGATGTGGGGCTCGCTCACGCGCCTCGCCCAGGAAGTGATGTGGGACTCGGTCGAAGAAAGTGTCTCGCGGCAGTTGCCGGCGCTCGATGCACGCTCGCGGACGGTGAAAGGCGTTGGTGGGACACTCACGCTCGACCCGACGCTGTCCCCGCCGCGCTACATGTCGGCGGTCGATATCCACGCCATGCCGGGCGGCTACACGGCGGAAGTCACGGGCAATGACATGCGCACCGGTGCGTTGTTCGATCGCGGGACGTTTATCAACGTTTGCGGCACCCAGGGTCCATTGCATGATGCCCGCGGGCGGACCGTCGTCTCATACTTGCGCACCAACTATGCGAGCTTTGCGCCAAAACGCATTCTCGACCTCGGGTGTTCGATCGGACAGGGCACGTTGCCCTACCCCAAGTACTTTCCCAAGGCCGAGGTGTTCGCGATCGACGTCGCGGCGCCGCTTCTCCGCTACGCCCACGCGCGGGCCGAATCGGTCGGCCGACGCATCCATTTCTCGCAACAGAACGCCGAGAAGACCAACTTCGCATCGGGCTCCTTTGACCTGATCGTTTCGCACCTCCTGTTCCACGAAACCTCGTCGAAGGCCGTTCCCAACATTCTGCGCGAATGCCTGCGCCTGCTCAGGCCGGGTGGGATGATGCTGCATCTCGAACTGGGCCTGCCCTATCGCGACATGGATCTCTATGAACAGGTGATCCACGATTGGCAGACCTACAACAATGCCGAGCCGTTCTGGGCGCAGATCAATTCGATTGACACGGCCGCCATGGCCAAGGCCATCGGCTTCTCCTCGACCGCGTCGGGCTATATGCGGCGAGCCGATGATCCGGCGCGGGACCGTACGTCGCTGGGCCTTAAGCCCAAGGGCGCCGATTGCCACCCGCAGGGGAATCGTGGCCGCGACGAGTACTTCTTCGTCATTCAGGGGATCAAATAGCCAACAGCCCTCACCCCCCGACGCTTCGCGTCGGGTCCCCGCTCTCCCCGCGCTTGGCGCGGGGAGAGGGTAGGGCGAGGGGCTAGCGCCGCTTCTTTTTCTTCTTCGCCAGCTCTTCCTTGAGCTTGAGCGTGGGCGAGTTCATCAGTTCGCCCGCCTTGTGGAACATGGCGTGGATCACGTCCTGATGGCCGACGATCGGCTTGGGGTAGGGCTGGCGCGAGTGCGACAGCTTCATCGCGAGCACGGTCTCGACGAGCTTGTACGTGAGCGGGCCCGGGTTGACGACCGGGATCGGCAGCTTCTCCGAAAGGTAGGCGTGCGCCTGATGCATCGTCGTCGAGCCCAGGATCATCACATCGGCCCCCTTGTCGACGGCCCGTTTGCACGCCGCGAGCATCTTGGGCAACGTCTTGTCTTCCTTGCCGGCCATCAAATTGATGTAGTCGGGCGGCACGTCATAGACCTCGACGGAGGCACAAAACGGATCGAGCCCGAGGCTCTTGACGAATTTGCGCGTCCGGATCGCCGCCGGCTCCCACGCCGCCATCAGGCCGAACTTGTTGCCGAGCGTGAGTGCGAACAGCATCGAGGCCTTGCCCGGTGAGATCACCGGGATATCGAGGACCGAACGCAACGCATCCATGCCCGAGTCGCTCATGGTGTCGATGCACACGGCGTCATAGCCTTCTTTCTCGGCGTCCATGCCCGCTTCGAAGATCGCTATGTCCATGAACGCGAAGTCGTGGGCGCTCATGTACATTTGCGGCCCGGCGGTCACCGGACGGAAGTCGAATTCGATCTTGGGCCCGAGTTTGACTCCCTTGAGCTGAGCCCGCCGGTTGGCGACCCCTTTGCGATCCATCGCGAAGGGTACGAGTACGAGGACTTTGGCCATCGGAACCTCCCCAGGGGTGACGACTATTTCTTTTTCTTCTTGAGGCCTTCGGCGCCGACCAGTTTCGGACCCTTCTTGGCCTCGGCGGCCGCGGCCTCGAGCATGGTGTGGATGTAATGATCGCTGCGCGCGACCGGCTGCGGGTAGGACTTGCGGCTGTGCTTGAGGCCCACGTTGAGCAACATCTGGGCGATGCCGTAGGACAAGGGGCCGGGACTGATCACCGGGACTGGCAAATTCTCGGACAGGAATCCGTGGGCCTGATGCATCGAAGTCGAGCCCAGGATGATGACGTCGGCGCCGTTCTCTTCGATCAGTTTCTTTCCCGCCGCCAGCAGCTTAGGGAAGATCACCTTCTCCTCGCCGCCGAGGAGCGAGAACCGGTCGGGAGCGACGCCGATCGACTGGTAGCCGGCATACTTGTGCCAGACGCCGAGCTCATCCATCACCTTTTTGTAGAGCCCGAGCCAGCGCTCCCACATCACGAGCATGCCGAACTTGTCGCCGAGCATCATGGCGGTGAGGATCGTCGTGCGACCCGGCCCGATCACCGGAATGTCGAGCGCCGCGCGCAGGGCTGCGACGCCCGAGTCGCTCATGGTGTCGATGCAAACCGCGTCATAGCCGTCGTCCTGCGCCGACAGGCCGGCTTCGAGCATGGTGAAGTCGCCGAGCGCGTAATCGTAGGGGCCGACGAAGTTGGTTCCGGCCCATTTCGTCGGCCGGTAGTGGAATTCGATATCCGGCCCGAGATCGAGTTTGACGCTCTGCTCGCGTCGCGCCTCGAGATGTTCGCCCGACATGGGGAATGGGACGAGCACCAGGACTTTCTTCTTGCGACGTGTGTTGCTTTTGGCCTTGGCCATCGGAGTTCCCCCTCGCCTTCTGGTTCTCTGACGGATAAGCGAGGAGCAGGAAGCGAGTCAAACCGATTCCGCACGTTGTCCGGACCCTTGATCAGGCCGGCAAAGGCTCGCAAGCTCGTGCAAACCGATGGGGAGGGACACCATGCCGATTCTGAAGGCCGAGGGAAAATCGTTCGACACCAGCGCCGACCTGCTGATCATCGGAGCCGGAGCCTGCGGCTGCACGGCGGCGCTCGCCGCCAATGAAGCGGGCGCGGACGTGCTGATCCTGGAACGTGACGCCAAGCCGCGTGGCAACACCTCGCTGTCGGGCGGCCAGATTCCCGCCGCCGGAACCAAGCTGCAGCGTGCCGCGGGGCTGCTCGACGACACGCCGGAGATCTTGGCCAAGGACCTCATCAACAAGGCGCACGGAGAATGCGACCAGGATCTCGCACGATTTCTCGCCAAGGAATCGGCAAAGACCGTGGACTGGCTCGTCGATCGCTACCAGCTGCCGTTGTCGTGCATTCTGGATTTTCGTTATCCCGGCCATTCCAAGCCGCACATGCACGCCTCGCCATCGCGCTTCGGTGCGGAACTTCTCACGGTGTTCGTGGCGGCGGTCGAGAAGGAAGGGATCCCCATCGCCACGTCGGCGTACGTCACCGATCTCTATGCTGATTCGGCCAAGCGCATTCATGGCGTGCGGGTCACGCGTCCCGACGGCAAGGCGGAAGACATCGGCTGCAAGGCCTTGGTGCTCGCCTGCAACGGCTACGGCGGTAACAAGGCGATGCTCGCCAAGTACATTCCAGAGATCGTCAACGCGCATTACCACGGTCATGTCGGCAACCAAGGCGACGCCGTGAAATGGGGCGAGGACCTCGGCGCCTCGATCAAGGACATGGGATCGTTCCAGGGTCACGGCGCGGTTTGCACGCCGCATGCGATTCATCTGGGCTGGCCGTCGATCACCGAAGGCGGATTTCAGGTCAACAAATACGGCAAGCGCTTCTCGAACGAAAACGCCGGATATTCGGAACAGGCGCTCAATGTCGTGCGTCAGCCCGAACATGTGGCGTGGACGATCTGGGACGCGCGTTGCCAGGACGTTGCGATCCAGATGCACAGCCACCAGGAGGCGCTCAAAGCCGGAGCAATCAAGCGCTACGATTCGGTGGCCGAAATGGCCAGGGTGATCGGCTGCGACGCCGCGACGCTCGGCGCCACCCTCGGCGACGTGGCCGACGTCGCCAATAAGAAGAAAAAGGACTCCTTCGGCCGTGACTTCTCGACCAAACCCGCGCTCAAGGCGCCCTACTACATGGCCAAGATCATGGGGGCGCTGTTTCACACGCAGGGCGGCCTCGAAGTGAACACCGAAGCCCGGGTTCTCAAGATGGACGGCAAGCCGTTCCCAAATTTGTTCGCCGGAGGCGGTGCTGCTCGTGGTCTCTCCGGGCCGTCCGATTGGGGCTATCTGTCGGGGTCAGGCTTGTTCATGGCGACCAATCTCGGGCGTTTGGCGGGAGAGAACGCGGCCAAGCTGGTCGCAAAATAGGAGCGCGGGCGATTCCTCGGCCTTGGCCGGCGCTCTTGGGATCGGTGGTGCCAGTGGGCGCGGCGGCGGGCAATCGTCCCGATACGGCCAGTCGCGCCCCTCGGAGGAACCTCGACGAAGGCTAGAACGTGGAGGTGTGAGGAGCAAGGGATTCGAACCCTTACGGGACAGGTGCCCCCACGCACTGGCAATGCGCTGCGTCTACCGTTTCGCCAGCTCCTCACAGCGACTGCCGTGAGGAGCTATGGGCGGATCAGGCCCGATTCCCCGGATCGGCGACTCCGAGAAACGCCCGGATCTTTCTCGCGACGGCCGCGGGCTGCTCGATTACGAGGTAGTGGCCGCTGTCTTTGACGACGTGGACCTCTTTGCAACCCGGGATCAACTTGGCGGCTTCGGCGAGTCCGACACCGCTGGCCGCCGCGTGTAGCGGAGTCATGGCGTCGTTTTCTCCCGCCAGAATGAGCGTCGGCGCCTGGATCTGGCGCGCAAACGGCGTGAGGTCGGCCCGCTCGGCCGCCTCGACGCTCGCGATGAACGCCGCGGGCGCAGTTCGGCTGAAGGCCTCGCGCATCGACTCGAGTTGCGCCTGAGCCTCGGGTCGCTCGAAGTAACTGCGCGCGAAGCCCACCACAGCGGTGAGATCGGCGACGGCCGACATGCCGCTATCCTTTGCGGCCCGCTTCCAGGTCGCCCGCATCATCGCAGCGGCCCGGTCCCAGCGCGCGATGAAGCAACTCAGCACGAGATGATCGACAACCTCCGGGTGACGGGCGGCGAGCGCCAGGCCGATCATTGCGCCATAGGACGTCCCGTGGACATGGACACGTTCGAGCCCGAGGGCTCGGATCACCTCGGCCACGAGGGCAGCGAGATCCTCCATGCTGCGAAACGGGGTTTTCCCCGGTCGGCTGTCGCCGAACCCCGGTAGGTCGAAGTCGATGACCTCGCAGCCATGCTGCATCTCGGGGGTGAGCTTCTCGAAGTTGCGGTGGCCGAAAGCCGAGCCGTGGATCTGCAGGATCGCCGGCCCCTGACCGAGACGCCGGTACCAGACCACGGAACCATCGCGAAGCGTGACGGTCGTCAAGGGGGCCTCCTCGGGAGAATCGGTCGGGACCGTCAGATCGGTCGACCGCCGGATACGGTCGTTCGGTGCATGTGCCGTGCATATGCAGGATCGAACGGGGTGGCGTGGTGCAGGACGCAGCGGTTGTCCCACATCACGAGGTCGCCGGCTCGCCAACGGTGCACGTAGCGAAAGCGATCCTCCCCGCAATGGGCGTAGAGGGCATCGAGGATCGGACGTGCCGCGGCGTCGGTCATGCCCTCGATTCCCATGGCGAAGGCTCCGGCGAACACGGCCTTGCGCCCCGTGCCCGGGTGCGTGCGGAATGCCGGATGGGAAACCGGGACGACGCGAGCGAGTTGTTCGTCGGTGAACTTCGGGGCGACGACCCGGTTGAGACCGTGCAACAGGCGACGTCCATCGAGCTGGCGCCGCAGTTCGTCCGGTAGCGCGTCGTAAGCGGCGTACTGGTTGGTGAACATCGTGTCGCCGCCTTCGGGTGGCACCTCAAGCGAATAGAGCAGTGAGGCCGTGGAAGGTTCGGGCCAGAACGAGACATCGGTGTGCCAATACCGACCGGCATCTTCGAGACCGACAGGGGTGCCGTCGGCATGTTTGCGATTCGACAGCACGAGGATTTCGTGATGCCCCACGAGGTGAAACTGCTCGAGGATGTGAATCTCGGGATTGCCGAAGCGTCGCGTCAACGCGATGTGCCGTTCCGGCGGAAGCTGTTGGCCGCGGAGCACGATCACCTGGTGATCGAGGAATGCCGTCGCGATCGTCGCGAAAGACGTATCGTCGAGCGGGCGCGAAAGGTCGATGCCGCGAATCTCGGCGCCGAGCGACTCGTGTAGTCGATGAACGGATATCGTCATAAGGTGTGCGGCATCATCGGCAAAGCCCGCCGATCGTGCAAGTTGTAGGGTGATTTCCATGGATCTCGGGTTGCGCGGAAAGATCGCGATCGTGACGGGCGCGAGCAAAGGGATCGGCGCAGCATGCGCCGAACTGCTCGCCGAGGAAGGGACCAAGGTCGTCCTGGTGTCGCGGCGGCTCAAGGCGCTCGAGAAACTCGCCGCGCGGCTGTCGCGGGCCTATGGCACCGACGTTGCCTGCGTTGCCGCCGATATGTCGAAGCCCGGCCCGGCGGAGGAGGTCGCCGCCCGGACTCTCGAGCAATTCGGTCGTATCGATATCCTGATCAATTCCGCCGGCTCTTCGCAGGGCGGTGTTTTTTGGGAGATCGGTGAGGCCACTTGGGAGAGCGCCATCCAGCTCAAATTCCTCGGCGCCGTGCGCATGGTCCGCGCAGTGCTGCCGGCGATGCGTCGCCAACGCTACGGTCGTATCGTCAATGTCACGGGCAACACTGGGCGACAGCCTCATCCGCGCCTGCTCCCGGGCTCCGCGACGAATGCCGCGCTCCTGTCGTTCACCAAGGGGCTGTCCGAAGAGGTGATGCGCTTTGGCATCGTCATCAACGCGCTTCAGCCCGGCCCGACGCGAACCGAACACTGGGACCGTTTGATGCAAGGCCTGGCGCGAGATACGAAATACAGCGCCAAGGAGATGGAGCGCCGCTTCATGGATCAAATTCCGATGGGTCGCGTCGCCGAAGCGATCGAGATGGCGCGACCCATCGTGTTCATGTGTTCGGATGCCGCGAGCTACATGACCGGGCGCTCCATCACGGTCGACGGCGGCTGGACCAAGGACCTGGCCTAGGCGCCGCCGCGTCAGCGGCGCCCCTGCCAGGGACCTCGTCACTTCTTCGGATACTGGCCGATGTCCTCCTTGGACAGTCGGAACTTCATCGACGGACGCTGAACGATCTTGTCGAACCAGGTCGCGAGCGTCGGTGATGCCTTGCGCCAGTCGAAGCTCTCATCGCCCGGCTCCAGCTTGCAGTCGAGAATCGGATTGCGCAAAGCGAGGTACGAAAGCGCGCCGGCGGTGCAAACGTGGCCGATGTGGAACACGTCGGGCTGACGCACCCACTCTTTGGCGTCCTCCTCGAGGAGGCGCAGGGCGCCCATGACCTTACGGCGCTCCCGCAACATGTATTTGATATTCCACACGCTGCGGTCGCGCCAGCTTTCGACGCGGATCAGCGTCGTCGCGTCGAAGATGCCGTCGCCGGTGATCATCTGACGCAACACCTGCCAGCGTGTCTCGTCCCTCGGGAACAGCGGCGCCTTCTTGTTGAAGGAGTCGAGGTATTCGCAAATGACCAAGCCGCCGAACAGCGGTTTGCCGTTGTCCATGATGAACGACGGCACCTTGCCGAGCGGGTTGTAGCGCCAGATGCCGGTGTCTTCGTCGAAGGGCACCTGGCGCTCCATGTGCAGTCGATCGAGGACGCCCGCCTCATAGGCCGCGACCAGGACCTTGTGGATGTATTCGGGGTTGGGCGTGAAAACGAGCTTCATGATTCGTCCGTCTCCTCACGGAATTGTAGTGATCGGTCGCCGCGGAGCGGCGGCCGGAAAAGGGCGGCGCGACAGCCTATCCTAGAGTTTGCCGAGATCGGGAGAGAACGCGGTCGGGACGAGGAGTCGCACTTCCTGAGCGACGATCAATTCCCGCGCTTTCTTGCCGTACGCCTGAAACGCGGGATCGGCCGCACACAGGGCCCGTCGGCGCTCGCGCTCGGCCACGCTCTCGTATCCCCACATGTGGATCACCTGATTGATGTCGCCGAATTCGGTCCGAAACATGCCGATGAAGTTGCCGAGGTGGCGCTTCTGGGTTGGCACGCCCTCGCGCTCGGCGAGTTCGAGAAACGTGGGCACGCCACCCGGACGAAACGTGTACGCGCGAAAATCGATAACCATGAGACACCTATCTGGTTGGGGTTGCCGCGGGAGCGGCGCAACATCCGATCCTAGCGCGAGCGGCTGCTGCTGGGCGACGGCATGCTAGAGTGCGCCGTCGGATCGTCCGATCCCGGCCCTGCCCCTTATGCGAGTACATCCTGTGTCTGGGTCTCCCGATCTTTCCGTCATGACGGCCGCTGCGATCGGCCGCGCCCTTCTCGAGCGCAAGCTCGATGCCGTCGAAGTCACGGAGTTCTTTCTCGATCGCCTGGCGCGCCATCCGGACCCGAGCGTGTGCATCACGACGACCGCCGAACGAGCCCGCGCCGAGGCCCGGGCCAGCGCCGCCCGTTACGTCGAAGGCCATTCCCGAGGACCGCTCGACGGCGTGCCCTTGGTGTGGAAGGACCTGATCGACATCGCGGGCACGACGACGACGTGCGGTTCGGCGCTCTACCGGGATCGTCCGCCAGCGGCGACGGATGCCGCCGTGGTCGCTAACGCCGCCGCCGCTGGCCTGGTCACGCTCGGTAAGACCAATCTGTCCGAGTTCGCCTTCTCCGGGATCGGCGCCAATCCACACTACGGAACACCCCAGAATCCGGTCGACCGCTCGCGCGCACCGGGCGGATCGTCGTCCGGTTCGGCCGTGGCCGTCGCGGCCGGTCTGGTGCCGATCGCCGTCGGGACGGACACGGGCGGATCGATCCGAATTCCTGCCGCATTCAACGGACTCGTCGGCTACAAGCCCTCGGAGGGGCGCGTTCCGACGGCGGGGGTACAACCGCTGTCGCTCACGCTCGATGTCGTCGGACCGATCGCCCGCTCGGCGGCCGACTGTGTGTTGTTGGAGCGCGCCCTGCGACGGGATCTCGTGGTCGTGCCTCGGGCGGCGGGACTCCACGACATGACGTTGGTGGTGCCGCAGAACGTCGTGTTCGAGCAGGCGGAGGCGGCGGTCGTCGAGAACTTCGAGCGCGCCCTTGAGCGGCTCGCCCGGACCGGCGTGGCAATCGAGCGGCGCCCAATCCCGGCGTTCGACGCGCTCAACGGGTTGACGGCGAAATACGGAGCGATCACCCCGATCGAGGCGTTCTACCTGCATCAAGAGAAGATCGACGGTCCATCCCGGGCGAAGATGGACCGCCGCATCGTGCGACGCATCGAGGCCGGACGCGGGATCAGCGCCGCGGCGTTCATTGCCATCCGTGAGGCGCGCAAGCGCCTCCAGAGCGACGTCAACGCGCTCCTCAAAGGGCCGCGGTTTCTCGCCCTGCCGACGGTTGCGATCGTCGCCCCGGAACTCGGGCCCTTGGAAGCCGACGAGGAGCGGTTCATGGCGACCAACGCCCTGGTTCTGCGCAACACCGCGCTCGGAAATTTTTTCAATCTACCGGGATTTGCGTTTCCCAGCGGCGTCGATGCCAAAGGGCTACCGACTTCGATTCAGGTCGCAGCCGCGAGCGGGGAAGACGAATTTCTGGTCTATTACGCGCTTGGAATCGACCGGGCGCTCAGTGTGCCGGGTTGACAGCGGCGCGTGCGAGGCGGCCGGATGTGAGGGGTGGAGGATGAGTAGCGACCCGTCGATTGTTGGCGGCATCTACGAGGCCGTGTTCGCCGTCCCCGACCTGATCGAGGGCATCCGCTATTGGCAACGCTTCGGCTATCGGGTCGCCCGGAGCGGTCGGATCGATTCGGCCGCGTCGCGAGCGCTCTACGGTGTCGATGCCGATCTCGAGTCCGTTCGTTTGGGCCACCAAACCTCGGACCATGGGCTCGTCCGCCTCATGTCTTGGCGGCAGCGTCTTGGGCCCGGGCTGGCGCAGGCGCCGTTTCGTGGGCTGGGATCGCGCTGGGTCGGGACGAAGACACTCAACATGACGCGCCTTTTCGATCACGTCGAACTGGCTCGCGCCAAGGGCGGGCCGATCACGGGCGTGGCGCCATTCTTCGTCCCGTTTGCGCCGCCCGACCGCCTGCAACCGTTTCTCGAGCCAATCGCCGGTGTTCGCGAGATGACGGTGATGGAGCCTTATTGGCGGCGCGTGTTCATCGAACTCGTCGGTTACGAGATGCCGGCGTATGGGCAGATCGATCGCCAGTCGCTGTTCGAAACCAGCCAGTTCACGCATGTTTGTCTGGTGCACCAGGATGATTCGAGAAAAGCGCTGACGTTCTACGATCAGGTCCTCGGCATGAAACGAGCCTCAGAGGCCGAGGCGGTCGGGGATCGTGCCGTCGGCGGCAAGAAGATTTTCGATCTCGCGCCGGGAGAGAATTTCCACGTCATCGACTTCGACGATCCGCGCTCGGGAGACACGCTCGCCACACGCCGCTCCGGGAGGCTCAAGATCATTCGCTTTCTCGAAGGTCGCTCGGTGGCCGACCGCCGGCAACTGTCGGGGCCCGGCAACCTCGGGCTCGTGCTCTACACCGCGCTGGTGCGTCCGATCGCGGAAATGCACGAGAAGGTGAGAGGAAGCACCGGCGAGGTCGGCGGGATCGTCACCGACGAGTTCGGCGCTCCGGCGTTCCGCTGCGTGGCGCCGGATGGATACGCCTGGGTGCTGATCGCCGCTTAAGCGACGCGTCCGATCGCCGGGGGCACGAAGGTCTCACGCGCGAACAATTCATCGAGGCCGACCGCACGGGTCGCCAGCCCCTGTTCGACCGAGTAACGGACCATCGTTTCAAGCACCGACCGGTTGGGCTCGATCCCATAGACCCACGGGTCGTGGCCGCCGAACGTCGCTTCGACCTCTTCAAGATGGGCCGGTAGCCAGGGCAGGGCGACGGCGAGCGGTCCGGTGATTCGGATGCGAGCCCGGCCCTCACGCTTGGCGAGTTCGAAGGCCTCGAACAGGCTGGTTGCGATCCACGGGTGGCGCTCGTAGAGATCGCGCCGGACCACGACCGTGTGCATGATCGGGAACAGTCCGGTTCGCCGGTAATAGTCCTGCTCGACCCTCGGGAAGTCGGGAAACAGACGGGCGATCGCGGTGTCCGACTGGCCCGCCAATTTTGGACGCGCCGCCATGATCAAGGCATCGATCGCGCCTGACTCGAGCATCGCCTCCAGCGTCTCCCCGCGCCCGATCGTAGTCAGGCGCACGTCGGTCGGCAGCGACAGCGCATAGCGTTCGTCGAAGCCGTGTTCGTCCATGGCGCCCGTGAACCACGTCATGTCACGCGGGGCGATGCCATGGTCGTGTTGCAAGAAGCCACGAATCCACAGCGCCGCCGTCATCTGGTATTCGGGCACCCCGATTCGCTTGCCCTTCAAGTCCTCGGGTCGCGTGATGCCGGCGCGGCGGTTCACGAAGATGTAACCGTGGCGGAAGTTGCGCGAGGGAAACACGGGGATGGCGACAAACCGGCGATCGCCGCGGGCGATCATCGCAATGTAGGTCGAGAGCGACATCTCGCTGGCGTCGAACTCGGCGTATTGCGCCATGCGCCGGAAGAGATCGCGTGGGTAGCCGGTGATGAAGGTGAGTTCGAGCCCAGCCGGCCGGACGGAGCCGTCCATCAGTGACCGAGTTCGATCCCAGTAGTCGCAACCGGCGTAGGTGAGAGGAAGGCGGGTTGACATGGGCGGCGAGTGTAGCCGAGTCACCGGTGCGCCGCGCGGCGACGGGCCTTTCGCGGCTCGATGCAGAGTGCTAACGTACCCCCGATCGGGCTGGCGGCAGCCGCCCGGTCTTCCCAAGACGGCGATCCGTCCAAGCGCTGCCTGAACCACCCCGCACGGGGCGGCTCGGCACGGCGCGTCCGGCATGGGCTGTTTCGGCGGGACCGAGAGGGAGAAATCCATGAAGTGGGTTACTCGCGAGCGTCCCAAGATCGATCGTATCGCTTGTCCGTGGTTGATCGCGCGTTTCATCGATCGCGTCCCGGAATTCCTGTTCGTGCCGGCCGAGCGTGTGCTGGCGACGGCCAGGGAAACGGGAGCAATACCGTTCGACGTTCCCGATGTCGCCATGTCGCATCACGGGTCGCATTGTTCGTTCGATGCGTTCCTCGCGTACTACAACTTGAGCGACCCGGCGCTGCACGAGTTGGCCAGGATCGTGCGCGGTGCCGACACCGGGGCGCTCGAACTGACGCCGCAATCGGCCGGATTGCTCGCCGTGTCGCTCGGCCTGTCCACGCTTTATCGCAGCGACTATGCGATGCTGTCACGCGGAATGGTCATCTACGACGCGCTCTACGCCTGGCTGCGTCAGTCCAAGGGTGAGACCCACACTTGGACTGACGCCGCCTATGCGCCCGCCGCGGTGTCGTGAACGAGCGATCCGCGGTTCCGTTCGCCGAAGCCTGGCGCCTGTGGCTTAAGGTCGGGTGCCTGGGCTTCGGTGGTCCGGCCGGGCAGATCGCGTTGATGCATCGCCTGGTCGTCGACGAGAAGAAGTGGATCGACGAGCCCCGGTATTTGCATGCGCTCAATTTCTGCATGCTGTTGCCGGGCCCGGAAGCGCAACAACTCGCGACCTACGTCGGCTGGATGCTGCACGGAACACGCGGCGGCCTCGTGGCCGGCATCCTGTTCGTGTTGCCGGGTGCGTTGGTCGTGTTGGCGCTGAGCGTCCTCTATGCGGGATACGCCCAAGTCCCGGTGGTGCAGGCCGCGTTCTTCGGCCTCAAAGCGGCGGTGCTGGCCTTGGTCGCCGAGGCGCTATGGCGGATCGCGCGACGCGCGCTCAAGTCATCGACGCACTACGCGATCGCCGCGGCTGGCTTCGCTGCGATCTATTTCTTCCAAGTGCCCTTTCCTTGGATTGTGGTTTCTGCCGGGGCCGTTGGCTATGGTCTGGCGCGGCTTCGCCCGGGTCTTCTCGGCGTTGGCACGAGCATCCCGCCGCCCGCGATCAGGGTCGACGTTCCTCACACGATCAAGACCGCGACGCTTTGGCTGGCGATGTGGTTGGTCCCCGTGGCGGCGATCACGGCGGTGCTCGGCGTCGATCACGTGTTCAGCGCCATCGCGCGGTTCTTCTCCGTGATGGCGGTGGTGACGTTCGGGGGCGCCTACGCGGTTCTCTCTTATGTCGCGCAACAGGCCGTCGACGTTTATGGCTGGCTGACGCCGCGCGAAATGATCGATGGACTGGCGTTGGCGGAGACCACCCCTGGGCCGCTCATCCTCGTCAACCAATTCGTCGGATTTCTCGCGGCCTTCCGCGGCGCCACCGGTGTCGATCCCTGGCTCGCCGGCATCTTCGGCGCGGTCCTCACGATCTACGTCACATTCGCACCCAGTTTCCTCTGGATCTTTGTCGGTGCCCCCTACGTCGAACTGTTGCGGGGGCGGCCGCGGCTCGATGGCGCGCTCGGCGCCATCAGCGCCGCCGTCGTCGGCGTGATCCTCAATTTGAGTCTGTGGTTTGCCCTCCACACGGTTTTCGGGGTCGTCCGCACGATCGAAGCACCCGTCGGCTTGCGCTTCGATTGGCCGGCAATTGCCACGGTCGATCTGGTGGCGTTGTCGTTGTGCGTGGCCGCGTCTCTCGCTCTGTTGCGCTTTCGCATCGGCATGCCGGCCACGCTCCTCGGGTCTGCTGCGGCCGGCGTCGCCTATTATTTGGTCGCCTGACCCGCAGCGGTTGCAAGCGGTGGACGCCGCGGACGACGATCCGCCAAGTGCGTCATCGGCAAAGCTGTTCGGTGAACGACCTGCTTCAGCGCAAACGACGACTTGATGCTGGCGACCCCGGGAACGCGGGTCAGGCGGTCCATGAGGAAGCGTTCGTAGGCCGGCAGATCGGGGACGACGATCCGTAGCAAGTAGTCGGCGTCACCGGTCATCAGGTAGCACTCCATGACCTCGGGCCAGCCGCGGATCGCGGTTTCGAACACTTGGAGCGTGGTTTCGCCCTGACGTTCGAGCGACACGTTGACCATGACGGAAACGCCAAGGCCAACCGCCGCAGGATCGACCAGGGCGACGTACCCCGTCAGCGTCCCCCGATCTTCGAGATCGCGAACCCGGCGCAGCGTCGCCGATTGCGACAATCCGACGGCCTCGGCCAGCTCAACGTTGCTTTGGCGCGCGCGCGCCTGCAGCGCCGCCAGGATTCGGAGATCAGTCGTATCTAGGCTCAATATAGGCATTTTATTGCGCCAATTCTGTAACAAACGACGAAATATTGCACTAATTTGCTGCTATTCGGCAAGTTCGCAAGCTCCTGTCCGTCCCGCGCTGGTAGCATCCACTGGCCTTCCAGGGAACCGCCGATGACCGCCTCGAACTCCGGTACGCATCAGCCCGCCAACACGATCGCCGGGGTCAGTCCCGACGACTTCGCCGCGCTGAAGGCGCTCGAGCAGAAGGTGTTGTGGTTGTCGACCTGGACCATTCACCACGCCAACCATGTCCGCGAGAACCGGGACGGGTTGAAGGTGGGCGGGCACCAGGCCTCCTCCGCGTCTCTCGTCACCCTGATGACGGCGCTCTATTTCCAGGAGTTGCAGGCGCAGGACCGCGTCGCGGTGAAGCCGCATGCAAGCCCCGTGTTTCACGCCATCATGTACCTCCTCGGCCGTCAATCGGTCGACAAGCTCAAGCGCTTTCGTGCCCTCGGGGGCGCCCAGAGTTATCCCTCGCGCACCAAGGACAGCGACGGTGTCGACTTTTCCACCGGATCGGTCGGGTTGGGAGTCGCTCAGACGTTGTTCGCGTCGATGATCCAGGACTACCTAGTGACCAAGAAGCAGTTGCCGCTCGGAGAAGAGGCCGGACGCATGATCGCGCTTCTGGGCGATGCCGAGTTGGACGAGGGCAACGTGTTCGAGGCGATGCTCGAAGGCTGGAAGCACGACGTGCGGAACCTGTGGTGGTTCATCGACTACAACCGTCAGAGCCTCGACTCGACGGTCTCGGACCGGTTGTTCGGCCGGTTCGGCGACATTTTCCGCACCACGGGGTGGAACGTCATTACCTTGAAGTACGGCAAGAAACTCGAAGCCGCCTACCGCCGTCCCGGCGGCGACGCCCTGCGCCAGTGGATCGACGACTGTCCGAACTCGCTTTACTCGGCGCTCACCTACAAGGGGGGCAAGGGTTTTCGCGAGCATCTCAAAAACGAGATCGGCAACGTTGCTGGCATCAAAGCCCTGCTCGACGAATACGACGACCAGGCGCTTTACGATTTGATGACCGATTTGGCCGGTCACGACATGGAATCCGTCCTCCAAGGGTTCCGTCAGGCCGATCCCGAGCGACCCAACTGCTTCATTACCTACACGGTGAAGGGGCGTGGCCTGCCGTTCGCGGGCCACAAGGACAATCACGCGGGGCTCATGACCCTGGAGCAAATGGCCGAGTTCCGTCGCCGCCTCAAGATCGACGATGGCGCGGAGTGGGATCTCTTCGCCGGACTCGACCTGCCGCCGCCGGTGCTCGAACGGTTCTTGAAGGCGGTGCCGTTTGCACGGCGACCCGACCGTGTGCGCCAGGCGATGAGCGTCGCGGTGCCCGACCGATTGCCGGTGCCGACTGGCAAAGCGATGGCAACCCAGGAAGCGTTCGGTCGAATCCTCAACGAGCTAGGGCGCGGCGACAGCGCGTTGGCCGCCAGCATCGTCACCGCCTCGCCCGACGTGTCCGTCTCGACCAACCTCGGGGCGTGGATCAACCATCGCGGAATCTTCGATCGAATCGAACGCCCCGATGCGTTCCGCCAGGAGAACGTGCTGTCGCCGCTGAAATGGTCGATGTCCTCCGGCGGCCACCACTTCGAACTGGGGATTGCCGAGAACAACCTGTTCCTGTTCCTGGGGGCGGCCGGCCTGTCGGCGTCGCTGTTCGGCCGGCGGTTGTTGCCGATCGGGACTCTCTACGATCCGTTCATCATGCGCGGCCTCGATGCGCTCAACTACGCGTGTTACCAAGATGCCCGTTTCATGCTGGTAGCGACGCCGTCGGGCCTGACGCTGGCGCCCGAGGGCGGCGCGCATCAGTCGATCTCGACGCCCCTGATCGGGATGGCGCAGGACAAGCTGACCTCGTTCGATCCCGCCTATGTCGATGAACTTGCCGCGATCATGAGGTGGGGATTTGCCCACATGCAGGATGAGGACGGTGGGTCGGTGTACTTGCGCCTCTCGACTCGGACGATCGAACAGCCCGAGCGCGATTTCTCGATGATCGAGGGGGATGTCTTGAAGGGCGCCTACTGGCAGGTTCCGCCGGCGTCGGGTGCGTCCCTGGCCATCGTCTATTCGGGGGCCGTGGCGCCCGAAGCGGTGGACGCCCACCGCCAGATTCTCGAAGACATCCCGGGGGCGGGGCTCCTGGCTGTGCCGTCGCCCGATCTTGTACACGCCGGTTGGCGTGCGACGCGTTCCGAGGCGGGACGGTCCCACGTCGAAACTCTGCTGGCGCCGCTGGCCCGCGACGCGTCGCTGGTCACGGTGCTCGATGGAGCGCCGGCGACTTTGTCGTGGCTCGGGTCGGTGCGCGGTCAGCGCGTGTTTCCGCTCGGGGTCGACCACTTCGGACAGTCGGGTGATATCCCCGACCTCTACCGGACCTACGGAATCGACAGCGAAGCGATCGTCGATGCCTGTGCCGCGGCGTGCCTCGTGATGGGTGGGCTTCGCGCGGTCGCTTAGGCGCCCTCGATCAATTCGATCATCTCGTTGGCGGCACCGTAGAACGTCATCTGGGTGCGACCGCCATAGGGGGCTTCGTCGATCCGTTGTTGTCCGGTCAACGAGTAGACCGGGACGTCATCGAGCGTGGAAGTCGCCGCAAAGCTAACCAACGCGATGCCCGGCGGCAAATGCCGCGGCACGGCGGGTCGCCGCACGACGCTTTCCGGAAACTGTTGTAGTTCGATCATGGTCGACCCGGGCAGCGAGATCAGCCGAACCTCGTGGCGCGTCGGGCCGTCGAAGCCGAACGCATCGTTTACCGCCCACAGGGTCATGGGTGTGACCGGAGCAACGTCGAGAAGCAGCTTGTTCTCGCAGAACTCGGTGGCGCGATCGAGCTCCGGACACGCGATACTTGCGGCGAATACGGAATCGATGCGGGCTCGCGGCGTTGGCAATGGTCCCCCGGGCTTAGTCTCGATGGAGGACAGCACCTCGTTTCCAGGCCCGCGAACGTGCAGGACGCGCCCATTGACGCCAGCGATCGTCGTTTCGCGAACACGGTCGAGGGCAGCGAATGCCGTGTCGACCAGACTTTTCGCCAATTCGTCGACGGCCTGGACGGGCAGCACGAGGCTGGACCAGCCGCTAACGCGTAACGGTGCAAACGAGGGGGGTTGCGGCCCGCCGACGAGGCGCAACACGACATCGGTGTCGCTTGCGGCCCCGACGATCGCATAGCGGCTGCCAGCGGCGGCGGGGGCTGCGTAGGCATGCGCCAGCGCATCGGGGATCACGCCCTCGCCGCGAAGCACGAAGCCGAGGCTTCGTTCGTAGGCTGCGACCGCGCCCGCCAGGTCCGGAACCGAGATGGTCGCGCCCAGCAACCGCCCAAGGTTGCTCATGGCGGTCGTGGACTATTCCTGGACCAGTTCGAGGAGTTCCGTGGCCGATCCGACGACGACACCCACCCGCTTGCCGCGGTGCGGCCCTTCCGCCACGACGCGCGGTGGGGCCACGAACGGCAGACCGACGCGGTCGAGCGAGTCGACGGCAAACGAGATCGTGGCGATCCCGGGCGGCAGTGAATTGACGTGGCGCGGCCGCGGTTTGGCCGCCGGCGGATAATCGTCGATCTCGATCAGCGTCTGACCGGGGAACTTCACCGTGCAGATCGAGGTCTTGGTGTCGGCTGGGACGCCCAAGGCATCGTTGAGCAGCTTGAGGGCAAAGCCACGCGCCTCGACGCCCTTTTCGACGTTGGCGAACTTCTCGATGTACCAGTCGCGCGTGCGATCCATGTTCGGCGAGCCGAGCGGCACGATAAAAATCCGGTCGATGAACGTCTTGGCGTTCGGCAGGTGGGGGCGCCGGCCATCGGTCGGGATCTGCGTCAGGTAGAGCACGTCTTCGGCCAAGCCGACGACTTGCATGGCGCGGATCAGCGAGCCTTTCGGGGCCGAGGCGTTGGAACCAACCCCGAGGTCGTGTGGGTCACCGATGATCTTGAACTGACTGCCCTTGAGTTTCGGCGGAATGGCATCGACGTCCTCGACCGTGATTTCGAGCGAGTGCCAACCATAGGTGGTCATGGCGCGATACCCGGGGACCGGCGGCACTTCGACGAAACGAATGAATTGGCGTTCCCCGCTGGCCGGTCCCATCACCAGGAACCGGGCCCCGGCCTGGGCCGGGCAGGCCCAGACCGTCGCTTGATGGGCGCCGATCGTCCCGCGGTCGAGCACTTTGTACGCGAGGTCCTTGGCGTAGGGTGCCGACGCTTTGTCGACGTCCGCTGAGGTGATAGTAGCCCCGATGATCGGTCCGAGTGCCGCCTTAGCCATGGTTCCTCCCTCTGGACGCGCGTGCGTGTCGACGCAGAGCATAGTCGGCTGCCCGCCACGAGGAAAACGCGATCGCGCAGATTCTGTGCTAGGAGAGGGACCGCGACGGTCGAACGGGGGCGCATGATCGAACACGGTGTGGAAATCCGGAACTTCAGCCTCAAGGGCAAGGTGAGCCCTGAAGAATGGGCGGTCCGTTGTGATCTGGCGGCGTGTTATCGCCTCATGCATTTGCAGGGGATGACCGACCGGATCAATACGCACATTTCGGCGCGTGTGCCGGGTTCGAACGGGGATTTCCTGCTCAACCCGGTCGGGCTCCTGTTCGACGAGGTGACGGCGTCGAATCTGGTGCGCATCGATCGCGCTGGACGCAAGCAGGACCCCGACAATCCTTATGACGTCAACCCCGCCGGATTCGTGATCCACAGTGCCGTGTTGCGCTCCCGCGGCGACGTGCAATGCGTCATTCATCACCATACCCCGGCCGGGGTTGCGATATCGGCGTTGGCCGAGGGATTGCTGCCGGTCAGCCAGCACTCCCTGCAGTTCTACAACCGGGTCGGTTATTACAACTACGACGGGTTCGCGACGCAATCGCCGGACGAAGAGTGCGCCAAAATCGCCCGTGGTCTCGGCAACCACAAGGCGATGTTCCTGCGCAACCATGGTGTCGTCGTGGCGGGCCGTTCGGTGGGCGAGACGTTCACCACGATGGACGACCTCGAACAGGCCTGCCGGTCTCAGCTATTGGTCCTCGGGACGGGACGTCCCCTGCATCTGCCGCCCCCCGACGTTTGCGAGAAGACGGCCCAGCAGTTCGCCAACTTTGGCCGCCCGCGGGGGGAAACCGAGTGGCCCGCGATACGTCGCCTGCTCGACCGCCAAGGGGTCCCGTACGCCATCTAGCGCGCCTGTGATTGGCGCCCGGGCTGGTTTCACGGCAGGCTCCCCGCCGGATCATTGTTCAATGTTGGGGATCAGACCGATGACGAAAATACGTCAAGACATCATCATGCTCTACGATTCGTTCACGCATGGCTCGATCGACCGCCGCGCCTTCATGGAGCGGCTGGCGCTGCTGGCCGGCGGCACGGCGGCGGCGGCCGCGATGGTGCCGTTGCTCGGCGCCAACTACGCCAAGGCCGCGATGATCGCCGAAGGCGATGCGCGCATCGAAGGCAAGCGCATCACGTATCCCGGGAAGTCCGGCGCGGTGAAGGCCTACGAGGTACGGCCGAAGGGCAATGCCTCGCGCTTGCCGGCGGTCGTCGTCGTCCACGAGAATCGCGGGCTCAATGCCCATATCGAGGACGTCGCCCGCCGTGCCGCCGTCGCTGGGTTCCATGCGTTGGCGGTCGACTTCTTGTCGCAAATGGGCGGCACGCCAGGTGATGCGGACGCCGCCCGTGACGGGTTCGCCAAGATCAATTTCCCGCTCGCGATCGAGGACGGGGTGGCCGCCGTCGCCTACCTGAAGGGCAACGCCCAGACCAACGGGCGCGTTGGCGCCGTCGGCTTCTGCTGGGGCGGTGGCATGGTCAACCAGATCGCGGTGAATTCGCCCGATCTCATGGCGGGCGCGCCGTTCTACGGGCCGGTGCCCAAAGCCGAGGACGTGGCCAAAATCAAGGCGCAGATGATGCTGCACTACGCCGGGCTCGATGAGCGCATCAACGCCGGAATTCCCGGCTACGAAGATGCCCTCAAGAAGGCTGGCGTCAAGTACACGTTGCACATGTACGCGAACGTGAACCATGCGTTCCACAACGACACCTCGGCCGATCGCTACAACAAGGAGGCGTCCGAGCTCGCGTGGAAGCGCACGACGGACTTCTTTGCCGCGACCCTGCGCGCGGGCCAAGGCGCCTGAACGTCTGAACCGCGAGAGTAGAAAGAAGGGGCGGGTCACCGCCCCTTTTTTTCCGGACCTGCCCTTGTCGGCTGTGCCCGGCCTTGTCATTGTTGCGCCTCGACCTAGCGAGGACGCCATGATGAAGGGACAAGGGCAGCACCCGATGCTGCCGCACAATACGCACGACGAGTCATCGCGCCAGATGTTCGTGCAAACGATGAAGCTGCATCTGGCGCGTCAGGTTTCGCCGCATCTCAAGACCGTCTACCGCCAGCGCGTCGAACCCGAACTGCGCCGCGCTCTGGGGCGGACGCCCAAGGACCGCCACGACGTGCGGCGTGGCATGGTGCGCGATCCGGCCTATCAGATGTGGAGTTCCCTGCAGCGCACGTCGCAGGAGCTGAAGCAGGACTCACAGACCGAAATCGCGTTCCGTCAGATCGACACGCTGGCGGATCGCGCGGCAAAGCTTGGCCGGGGCGGCAAGGGAACCTTGCGGGTCGACCCGACGCTAAAAATGCCGCGCTACGTCAGCGCCGTGGACATCCACATCATTCCGGGCGGTTACCACAGCGAACTCATCGCTGGCGACGTGCTGCCGGGGGCGGTCTACGATCCGGGTGTCTTCCTCTACTCGATGGGGCGCATGGGCGCCTACAACGAAGACATGGGGGCGACGCTGCTGTCCTACGTCAAACAGACGGCGCCCGGTTGGAAGCCGAAAAAAATCCTCGATATGGGGTGCGCCGTCGGCCACTCGACGTTGCCATATGTCGATGCCTTCCCCGGAGCCGAGGTGCATGCCCTCGACATCGCGGCCCCGATGGTGCGTTACGCCCACGCCCGCGCCCAGGCGATGGGGAAGACCGTGCATTTCAGCCAGCAGAACGCCGAGCGAACCGACTACCCGGACGACACATTCGATCTCGTGGTGTCGCACATCCTGTTGCATGAGACGGCGCACGCAGCGCTCCGCAACATTTTCCAGGAATGCCGGCGCATCCTGAAGCCGGGTGGTCTCATGGTTCATTGCGAGACTCCGCTTTATGCCGGGATGGATGCCTACGACCAGTTCATTCTCGATTGGGACACCTACAACAACAACGAGCCGTTCTGGGGCCCGCTCAAGGATCTCGACCTCAAGGGCATCTGCCGCGAGGTTGGCTTCAAGCCCGACTCGTTCTTCGCCAAGGTTCAGACGTCGGCGGTGGTCGATCTCGCCAGGGGTCGGACGAAACTCTTCCAGGGCGGCGACTTCGGCGGCGCCGGGGCCTGGTTCCTGGTCGGCGCGCGGAAATAGCGCGAGGAAGACGGAGGCATCGTGCCCGGCAAACCACCCTTTGGACCCATCCTGGCGGCGACATTCATGTCGCCCGACCCGGAGGCCTCGGCGCGCGACTACGTCGCCCATTTGGATCAGATCGTCGTCGACCGTCGGCCAGTCCCGCGCGAGTTGGCCCAGCTATGGGGCGCGCCGGCCGTGGCCGGGCGGCCGATGGTGCTGATGCGGCCCCGCAGTGCCGAGCCGGGCTGGATTCGAATCGTGCAAGGGGATCAGGCGCCGGCGCCGTTCTCGACCTACGGCTGGACGTCGATGGAGATCCTGGTTCGCGACGCGGATGCCACGTCGCGGCGCCTCAAGGGAACGCCGTTCCGCGAGATCGGCGAACCACACGACCTCGGTGTGGTCAAAGGGGTGCGCGCCATGCAGGCGGTGGGGCGAGCGGGCGAGGTTCTCTACCTCACCCACCGCGACGAGGTGCAGCGCTTCCGTTGCCGTCACGTCATGGGCGATGTCGATCGCATATTCATCATGGTGTTGGGGGCGGCCGACTACGACAAGGCGCGCCGGTTCTACGAAGACAATTTTGCGGTCGGCATCGGCATCGACGTCAAGACGGCTCAGCCGCTCATGACCAAGGCGCTGGGGATTCCGACCGCTGAGCAGCGTCGGATGTGCACGCTGCTCTTGACCGGTGGCCAGGAGGTCGTCGCCAAGATCCAGCTCGACGAACACCCCAACGTGGCCAAGGTCCGACCCCGCCAGGCAGGCGATCTGCCGGGTGGCGTGGCCACGGTCACGTTCGAAGTTCCGCGCATGGACGACCTCAAGCTATCGTTCCTGCAACCGCCGATGGTGATCGGCGAGCCGCCCTACGACGGTCGAAAGGTTGCGATGTGTGTGGGCGGTGCCGGAGAGTTGATCGAACTCGCTGCCCGCAGCTAGCGGCGCCGAGGGGCCCGCATTAGAATTCCTTGCAGGGGGACAAGCCGCTCTCTAGCTTGAGCGGCTGACACAACTTTCTGGGAGGATTTCATGAATAGGTTTCTTGCCCCGGCGATTGTCGCCGCGGGCCTGACGATCGGATCCGCGCAAGCGGCCGATCTATTGGTGTTGGCGGAAGACGTACCCGCCGGTCTCGACATCGACGGACCGTCGATCGCGCTGCAGGCGACCGAAACCGGTCCGGACAATCTGCTCGAACCACTGGTCTATTACTCAGTCAAGGGCACCAACGACGAAGGCGTGCGTATCCACGACTTCGACAAGTTCGAGGGGCGCCTCGCCCAGTCGTGGAGTTACGACGCGGCGACGCGGACGTGGACGTTCAATCTGCGCCGCGGGGTAAAGGGTTGTGACGGCGCCACGTTCAACGCCGATGACGTCGTCTACACGTTCGCGCGCGGCAAGACGGTCTCGGGCGCGGCGCCGATCGCCTGGTTCCTGTCGAACGTCGCCTCGATCGACGGCTTCACGGTGGCCCAACTCGGAGTCGGGATCACCGGCGAGGGCGCCAACGACGCTGAGAAGGAGCGCGATCGCCAGCGCAAGCTGGCCGAAGCCCGCAAGCTCGGCAGTGAGGTGCGTAAGATCGACGATTACACCGTGCAGATCCGGCAGTCGGCTTCGAACAAGCTGCTGTTGCCGGTGCTGACGATCTTCGGTCTCTACATCTACGACAAAGAGATCATGGAGAAGCATGCCACGGCCGACGACCCGTGGAGCCACAACTACAACAACAACGTCAACGCGCCCTCGTTCGGGCCCTACTGCCTGGAGCGCTGGCAGAAAGACCAAGAGTTCGTCGTCCGGGCGAATCCCGACTACTACCGCGGTAAGCCGCATTTCGACCGGGTCATCTTGCGCAAAGTGCCGCAGTCCTCGAACCGGGTCGCGATCCTGCGGACCGGGCAGGCGGGACTGATCGAGCGCGTCAATCCCAAGGAGTTCGATTCGCTGCGCAACATCCGAGGCGTCAAAGTCGCGGGCGTGCTCGGCAACGAAAACCTGTTTGCCGTGCTCAATTTCAAGTCCAAGCCGTTCGACAACGTCAAAGTGCGGCAGGCGATCGCCCATGCGATTCCCTACGACCAGATCATCAAGGACGGCTACTTCGGCCAGGCGTCGAAGTGGAAGGGGCAGATTCCGGAGTCCTATCCGGGGTTCCACGCTTCACCCACGCAATACGGCACCGACATCAATCGTGCCAAGGCGTTGTTGGCCGAGGCTGGTTATCCTGACGGTCGTGGCCTCGAAGCCTTCCGTGAGGCGTTCCAGATCACCTATCCCGCGGAACGAGAGGCAACGCTGGGTCCAATCGCGACGATGATGCGAACGGCACTGCGTGGAGCGGGATTCCCGATCGAACTCAACCCGATCCCGCAGACCCAGTTCGGCGACCGGAAACTGGTCAAAAAGGACCTTCCGTTTGCCCTGGTCGATGACGAGAAACCGATCGGTGTCGATGCGGCCTATGCGCTGCTGCTCTATCACGTGTCGGCCAAGGGCGGCGGCCTCAACAACATGGCCAACTACGAGAGCGCCAAGGTCGACGAGCTGTTCAAGTCTGCACTGACCGAAGCCGACAACACCAAGCGCAACGCGTTGCTGGCCGAGGCCCAGAACATCCTCGCCCAGGACATCAACTTTGCTTCCTATTGTCATGTGGAAAACCCAGTGGGCCTTCTCGGACAAGATCAAAGGGATGACTTGGCACGCTGACAACATCGTGCGCTGGTTCGACCTGAGCGAGTAGCCACGCTTCGACCAGGGGGCCGCGCCGCTCGGCGCGGCCCCCCTGTTTGCCTAAGCGCCGGCCCTCGACGCCACACCAACAGCCCTATAATATGAGATATTATAACATATCTGGTGGGTCATGATTGGTCGTCCTGTCGGTGTCCGCGCCGTAGTGTTGGCGCTGATTTTCGTCCTTGCCAGTCCGTCGGTGCCGCTCGCCCAGGAGCGTATTCCCGTCGTCGCGACGTTCAGCATTCTGGCCGATTTGGTTCGCGAGGTCGGTGGCGAACGCGTCGAAGTCCGGTCGCTGCTCGGGCCCGACATGGATATGCACGGCTACCAACCCACACCTGCCGACGGGCGGGCGCTGGCATCCGCCAAACTGGTCGTCGCCAATGGTCTCGGTTTCGAGGGCTGGATCGACCGCCTGGTCAGGTCCTCGGGCTACAAGGGGCCGGTGGTTACGGCGACGACTGGCGTGACCCCGCTCGCGGCCGAGCGCCGGCATGCCCATGGGCACGGCGAGGCCGAGCGGCAGCAGCGCCGGACAGGGCGCCCGGTGCCCGATCCCCACGCCTGGCAGGATGTTCGCAATGTTCTCCTGTATGTGGGCAACATCGCGGAGGGACTAGCGAAGATCGCGCCAGCGGACGCCGATATCTTTCGTGGCAATGCCACGCGCTACAGCGAACGCCTTCGATCCCTCGACGCCGAGATTCGTCAAGGCATGGCGATAATCGTTCCGGAAAAGCGCCGGGCGATCACGTCGCACGATGCGTTTGCATACTTTGGAACGGCCTATGGCGTAACGTTTTCGGCCGCTTCGGGCGTTTCCTCCGAGGCTCAGCCCTCCGCGCGGGCGATGGCTGCGTTGATCACGCAGATCAAGCGTGAAGGCACCAAGGCGATTTTCCTCGAGAACCTCGGGGATCCTCGTCTGCTGCAGCAACTCGCGCGCGATGCGGGTGCGGTCGTTGGCGGCAAGCTGTATTCCGACGCGTTGTCCGCACCTGGTGGCCCGGCTGGAACCTTCGAGCAGATGATGCGCCACAATGCGGTGACTCTCATCGAGGCCATGAAAGCCAATTGAATCGGGTGTCGGGCTTATCGAACCCGCAGAACTGCGGCCGACGACGCCTCGACGGTCATCCCGTTGCGTTGTCCGTCAGGTCGTAGCGGCCGTAGGCGAACTCACCGAGGTGTGTGACCGCGGTTCGTTCACCAATGTCCAGCGCCGTGACACTGAAGAACTCCTGACCGGGATCGGCCCTGCGCTCATCGGAGGTTCGTCCGCGGTGAAATCGTTGCTACTTGGTCGTAGCTCCTTTCGCGCGGCACCGGGTGCTAGGGTACCCACCGGTCCGTCGCAAGGGGAACGCTTGGACATGAAAAAGCTCGAGAACAAAATCGCCCTGATTACCGGCGCCTCATCCGGCATCGGCGCTGGTGTTGCGATCGCATACGCCAAGGAAGGCGCGGATGTGGTCATCAACTACCCGACCCGCGCCCAGCGCGCCGACGCCAATGCGATTGCGTCCGCCGTGCGCAGGGCGGGCCGGCGGGCACTTCTCGTCGAGGCCGACGTTTCCGACGACGCGGCCGTCCGTCGGATGGTGAAGGCCGTGCTCAAGAGGTTTGATCGCATCGACGTTCTGGTGAACAACGCAGGTATTTCGACCCGCGCATTGGTCGAGGACATGTCGGTGGCGCAGTGGGACGAGATGATCCGCATCAATCTGCGCAGCGTGTTTCTATGTACGCATTACGTCCTGCCGCACATGTACGCGCGCAACTACGGCAAGATCATCTCCACCGCCTCTCAACTGGGCTACGCCGGTTCGGCCGGTGGCTCGCACTATTGCGCTGCCAAGGCCGGCATACTCGCCTTCACCCGTTCGCTCTCGCGAGAGATCGGCGAAAGGAACGTCAACGCCAACTGCGTTGCGCCCGGCGCCACGGTGACGCCGATGGTCAAACCCGAACGCTGGGACGCGATTCGGCGCACCATCCCCAAGGGTCGGCTGGCCCGTGTCGATCAGATCGTGCCGGCGTACGTGTACCTCGCCTCCGACGAAGCCGATCACATGGTCGGACAGACCGTGAGCCCGAACGGTGGCGATGTGATGCTGTGATGGTCCGTTCAGGGACACGTACGGGTTCCTACGGACAGAACGGAGCATGAACCGTAGGTGGCCGCCCGGAAGCGCCGCGGGAATCTCACGGCGTCGAGTTTTGACGCCCCACTGAGCCAATCCTAAACTTTGCCTAATCGCTGCGTCCGAATACTTGGGCGTGGCCCCAACAGGGAGGCTCTCTCAATGAGGAAAATCGCTCCGTTGGCGGGCGCGACCGCGCTTGCCATTTGTTTTGCAGTCTCGGCCCAGGCCGAAACGTTCCGATGGGCCCGTGGTCAGGACGCCACGACGCTCGATCCGCACGCCCAGAACTCGGGCCAGAACTTCGGCGTGTTGCACCAGATTTACGAGCCGCTGGTCCACCGCGACCAGGAATCGAAGATCGTGCCGGCGCTGGCGACGTCCTGGTCGATCACGTCCGACAAGAACGTGTGGGAGTTCAAGCTTCGCCCGAACGTCAAGTTCCACAACGGCAACGCGTTCACCGCCGATGACGTGATTTTCTCGATCAATCGGGCAAAGGGTGAGACCTCGGACCTGCGCGGTCTCCTGACGTCGGTCGTCAATGTCACCAAGGTCGACGACCTGACCGTGCGCATGACCACCGAAGGCCCGAACCCGCTGCTCGTCAACAACCTGACGAACCTGTTCATGATGGACAAGGAGTGGGCGGAGGCGAACAACGTCGTCAAGGCGCAAGACTTCAAGAACAAGGAAGAGAACTTCGCCGTCCGCAACACGAACGGGACCGGTCCCTATGCGTTGGTCACCCGCGAAGCCGACGTTCGGACCGTAATGCGCGCCAACCCGAACTACTGGGGCAAAGGCCAGTTTCCGCTAAAGGTAACCGAGATCGTCTACACGCCGATCACCGCGGCTGGCACGCGTATCGCTGCGCTCCTGTCGGGGGAGCTCGACTTCGTCCAGGACATGCCGGTGCAGGACATCACGCGGGTGTCCCAGACCAGCGGTTTGCGGGTCAATCTCGGGCTCGAGAATCGTTCGATCTTCCTCGGCCTCAATGCCGGCGACGCCGACATCAAGTGGGACGACGTCCAGGGCAAGAACCCGCTTGGCGACAAGCGCGTGCGTAAGGCGATGGAAATGGCGATCAACCGCGAGGCGATCAAGACCGTCGTGATGGCGGGCCAGTCCATCCCCTCGGGGACGCTCGTGCCGCCGACCGTGCATGGCTACACCAAGGACCTCGACGCGATTCCGACGTGGGACATCAACGCGGCCAAGGCGCTGATGACCCAGGCAGGCTACCCGAACGGTTTCGGCATCACGTTGCACTGCCCGAACAACCGCTACGTCAACGACGAGAAGATCTGTCAGGCGGTCGTCGGCTTCCTCGGCCAGATCGGCGTCAAGGTGAACCTGGCGGCGCGGCCGATGGCGCAGCATTCGCCGGAAATCCAGAAGGACGAGGTCGACTTCTGGTTGCTCGGTTGGGGCGTTCCCACCTACGACGCGGAGTACGTGCTGTCGTTCCTCTACCACTCGCGTGAGGGTTCGCGCGGTGGCTGGAATGCGACCCGGGTCAAGAACAAGGACATGGACGACAAGATCAAGTCGCTCACGGCGGAGGTCGATTTCAAGAAGCGCGATGCGACGATTGCCGAGGTCCTCAAGTGGGCCAAGGACGAAGCGCTCTACATCCCGCTGCACAACCAGACCCTGGCTTGGGGCATGAAGAATCGCTTCAACGTCCGGGTGCAAGACGAGAACCAGTTGTTCGTGAAGTACATCAACTGATCTCCGCAGTGTGACATTTGGCGCCCCGTCCGGCGTTGCCCGGGCGGGGCGCTGTCATGTCAGAATGACGCGATGATCGCTTTCCTCATTCGCCGCATCGCCCAGGCCGTCCTCGTCATGTTGGTCGTGGGGTTCGTCGCGTTTTCGATGTTTCGTTTCGTAGGCGACCCGGTTTCGATCATGGTTGGCCAGGAGGCGACTGCGGCCGACCGTGCGGCGATGGCCGAGCGCCTGGGGATCGATCGACCGTTCCCGGTCCAGTTCGCACGGTTTGTCGGCAATGCGCTGAACGGTGACTTTGGAATTTCCTACCGCGTCGGCCGGCCCGTGATGGACCTGATTCAAGAGCGCCTGCCGGCCACGCTCGAATTGGCCCTGTGTGCGGCGATGTTCGCCCTCGTGTTCGGGATCGGGGCAGGCGTCTATACCGCCTTGCATCGCGACGGCGCGCTCTCGCATGCGGCCATGACGTTGTCCCTCATCGGCGTTTCGCTGCCCACCTTCCTGATCGGTATCGGGTTGATCTTCTTGTTTTCGGTCGAACTCAACTGGCTGCCCAGCTTCGGGCGAGGCCAAGTCGTCGATGTGGGTGGCTGGAAGAGCGGCTTCTTGACGCAAAGTGGCCTGCGTTCGCTGGTCCTGCCGACGATCACCCTCGGATTGTTCCAGATGACCTTGATCATGCGCCTGGTGCGCTCGGAAATGCTCGAGGTCCTGCGCACCGACTACATCAAGTTCGCCCGGGCGCGCGGCCTGCACGATCGCGCCATCCACTATGGCCACGCGCTCAAGAACACGCTGATTCCGGTGATCACGCTGATGGGCATTCGCCTCGGCTCTCTCGTGGCCTTCGCCATCATCACGGAGACCGTGTTCCAGTGGCCGGGTGTCGGCTTCTTGTTCGTGGCCTCGGTGCAGGCCGTCGATGTCCCAATGATGGCGAGTTATCTCGTCCTTGTCGCCGCGTTCTTCGTCGTCGTCAACCTCGTGGTCGACCTTGCGTACTACCGAGTCGATCCGCGGCTGCGCACCGATCACGCGACGGCCCGTTCATGACTGAAACCTCGGCCGCACCGGCGCCGGTACGCACGCGGCCCTCGCTCCGCGAACGGATCGCGGCCGCCTGGGACTCGGATATCGCCTATTCGTTTCGGCACTCGCCGGTCACGATCGTCGCCGCCGTCATCGTGTTGCTGCTCCTGTTCGGGGCGATCTTCGGGCCGTGGATCGCGCCGCAGAATCCGTTCGATCCCGGCAGCCTCAACCTGATGGAAGGCAAGACTGCGCCTCTCACGCCAAACATGTTCACGGGCAAGACGTTCCTGCTCGGGACGGATGATCAGGGGCGCGATGTGTTCTCGACCATTCTCTATGGCTCGCGGGTCTCCCTGTTCGTCGGCTTTGCCGCGGTCGCATTCTCGATGGTGCTCGGTGTCACGCTGGGGCTGATCGCGGGATACCGGGGCGGTTGGCTCGATTCGGTCATCATGCGCACGGCCGATATCCAGCTCACGTTCGAATCGCTCCTCGTCGCGCTGATGATCTTCGGGTTCACCCGCACGTTGATCCCGCCAGGGAGCCAGAACGAACTCGCCGTGCCGGTCCTGATCCTGGCGATCGGCCTCGCCGAGTGGCCGCAATATGCCCGCACCGTGCGCGGCGTCACCATGGTCGAGCGCAACAAGGAATATGTCCAGGCGGCGCGCGTCATCGGATTGCATCCGGCGATCATCATGATGCGCCACGTGCTGCCCAACGTTCTGGGTCCCGTGCTCGTGATCGCGACTCTCGGGCTCGCGCTCGCCATCATCGCCGAGGCAACGTTATCGTTTCTCGGCGTCGGCGTGCCGCCGACGCAACCCTCGCTCGGCACTCTGATTCGGGTCGGTCAGGAGTACATCGTATCCGGGGAGTGGTGGATCTTGCTGTTCCCCGCGGTGACCCTGCTTGCACTGGCGCTTGCCGTGAACCTGCTCGGCGACTGGCTGCGTGATGTACTGAATCCGAAGTTGCGTTGACGATGGCCGAGGCACCGCTCCTGTCGGTCAAGGACTTGGTGGTCGAGTTTCCGACGCGGCGCGGCCTCGTGCTGCGTGCCGTCGATGGCGTGTCCTTCGAACTCCGGCAAGGCGAGGTTCTGGGGTTGGTGGGCGAATCGGGGGCCGGGAAATCGATCACCGGAGCGGCCGTGATCGGCCTCCTGGAACCGCCGGGACGGATCGCCGGCGGCGAGGTTCGTCTCAAGGGGGAGCGAATCGACCAACTCGATCGCGGGGCGATGCGCCGTGTGCGTGGCGGACGCATCGGCATGGTGTTCCAGGATCCGCTGACCTCTCTCAATCCGCTCTATACCGTCGGTCAGCAGTTGGTCGAGACCATCCAGACCCACCTGCCGTTGTCTCCGGCCCAGGCACGCCAGCGCGCCGTGGATCTCCTGGTCGAGGTCGGAATCCCGGCGGCCGAGCGACGAATCGACTCCTATCCGCACGAATTCTCCGGCGGCATGCGACAGCGCGTGATCATCGCCCTGGCGCTCGCCGCCGAACCGGAACTGGTGATCGCCGACGAACCGACCACGGCTCTCGATGTCTCGGTTCAGGCGCAGGTGATCGCGGTGCTGAAGCGCCTGTGCCGCGAGAAGAACATGGCGATCATCCTGATCACGCACGACATGGGCGTGATCGCCGAACTGGCCCACCGGGTCGCCGTGATGTACGCCGGGCGTATCGTCGAAATCGGGCCGGTGCGCGATGTCGTCAAGGCGCCGCGCCATCCTTACACGCGTGGGCTCATGGGCTCGATCCCCGATCCTGCCGCGGAGGCCGACCGTTTGACGCAGATACCGGGCGCCATGCCCAGGCTCAACGCCATCCCCTCGGGCTGCGCGTTCAATCCGCGCTGCGCGTCCGTCCTCGACCGGTGCCGCCGCGAGCGGCCGAGCGCCCGGGTCGTTGGTTCGAGTGAGGTCGCCTGCTGGCTCGACGACGAGCAATTGCGGCGATCGGATCTTCAGGCGGTGGTGGCGCGGTGAGCGACGGTCGCGCCCTGCTCGAAGTCGAAGGACTCCGGCGCGTGTTCGACGTGTCCAAGCCGTGGCTCAACCGGGTCATCGAAGGACATCGTCAGCAGTTCCTGCATGCGGTCGATGACGTCTCGTTTGCCATTCCGGCGGGGCGAACGTTCGCGCTCGTGGGCGAATCGGGTTCGGGCAAATCGACGATCGCCCGCATCATCGTCGGCTTGATTGCCCCCAGCGCCGGAACGATCCGCTTCGACGGCGCCGACATCGCGCGGATCAAGAACCCGTCCGAGATGCGCCAAATCCGTCGACGGTTCCAGATGATCTTCCAGGACCCCTACGCCAGCCTCAACCCGCGCATGCGGGTCGCCGACATCATCGCCGAGCCGATCCGCGCCTTCGGGCTTCTGGGCGACACGGCGGCGGTACAGCACCGGGTGGGCGAGTTGCTCGCCCTCGTCCGTCTCGATCCGCGTGACGGGCTCAAGTATCCGCACGAGTTCTCAGGGGGGCAGCGTCAGCGCGTCGCAATCGCCCGGGCCCTCGCCGGCAACCCCCAGTTCCTGGTGTGCGACGAACCGACCTCGGCGCTCGACGTTTCGGTGCAGGCGCAGATTCTCAACCTCATGCGCGACCTGCAGGAGCAGTTCGGGCTCACCTATCTGTTCATCTCGCACAACCTCGCCGTTGTCCGTCATATGGCGAGCGAGGTGGGTGTGCTCTACCTCGGCCGGCTGGTCGAGGTGGCGACGACGCACGAGCTGTTCTCGGCGCCGCGGCATCCCTACACGCGGATGCTGCTCGATGCCGTCCCTGACCTGGCGATGACCGGGCGCGTGCGTACGCCGGTCCAGGGCGAGATCCCGAGCCCAATCGATCGCCCTCAGGGTTGTCATTTTCACCCGCGTTGCGACGTGGCGAAAGATCGCTGCCGGACAGAAGCGCCCGCGGCACGGTCGATCGGCGCGGCCACGGTGCGCTGTCACACGCCCCTCGGGGCGTAGCCCGCGGCCCGTCCCTCGGTCAGGACTCGCCGCGCTCCTTGGCGATGAAGCGCCTCAGCATCTCGATGTCGAGCGTGAGCTTCTCGCCCAACCACAGGGGATGAACCTCGTGGTCGGCCACGTCATCCCCGGTTTCGGGGTGGACGAGAACGGTGAGACCGCGGCGGTTCAGCATCAGCCACGGTACGATCTCGGCGAACACAGCGGGCTCGAAGGCCACCTGGTACATCGGCTGCGGATGAGGGCCGACGGGTTCGTCCCGCCAGCGGCCCATGCGCACGACGAACGTGCGTTCGACCTCGGCACGAACCATGGCGGCGGTCTCGCGGCTCGCCGCGTCGTAGTAGATGTGCGCGTGGTAGCCGGTGATCGGGGGCACGTTCAATCGAGCACCAGGCCGCCCGAGATGTTGGCCACCGTCCCGGTGGTCGACCCGGCGTGCGTCGAACAGAAGAACAGGATCTGCGCCGCGCATTCCTCCGCGGTGGCATAGCGACCGATCGGGATCGCGCGCTTGAGGGCGGCGTGTTCGTCCGCCTTGAGGCGATCGAGCATCGGTGTCGCGACCGGTCCAGGCGCGAGGCAATTGACGCGGATGCCGTCGCCAGCCCATTCCTTGGCGAGGTAACGCGTCAAGTTGATGATGCCGGCCTTGGCGACCGCGTACGCGGCACCCGACAAAAACGAGCCGCCATTGAGACCATTCGTGGAGGAGATCAGCACCACGGCCCCCTTACTGGCCTTGAGCGCGCGATGGCACTCGCGGCACAGCAGGAACGCCGACGTCAGATTGATGTCGATCAGGCGTTGCCAGTCGGCGAGGCTCGTCTCGGCGAGCCGGCCGGCGCCGACCATGCCGGCGAGATTGATCGCAAAATCGATCCGCCCGAACGTGTCGAGGGTCGCCGCCACGGCGCTTTTGACGTCGCCTTCGGAGGCCGCACTGCCGGCGATCGTGCTTACGTGTTCGTCGCGGCCGTAGACGGCGGTCAGCGCGGGCTCCGACAGATCGAGGGCCGTGACCCTGGCGCCCGCTTCGCGCAGGCCCTTGACCAGCGCACGCCCGATTCCACCCGCCGCGCCGGTGACCAGGGCGACCCGGCCGGCGCCGTCGAGCAGCTTCACGCTATTCGGCGGCTTGTTTGCGGCCGGCGCCGAGGGTCGCGTCGTGGACGCCGTCCAGCATGCGATAGCGCATGCGGGCCGAGGCGGTCACCGTCGCGATGGCGCGCTCCTGCAGCGCCCGCGTCGTCGCGTAGCGCGCGCAGATCTCGAGGCCGTGCTCCTCGTGGCCCTCGTCGGCGGTGACGTGAACGTGGAAGAATGCGAGATCGTGGTCGCTGAAGCCCATCTTGCGCCCAGCCTCGATGTAATGCGGGTAGATCGTCGGGGTCTGGCCCTCGAGCGCGACCATGATCCCGGCTGCCGCATCCGACAGCGGACGGATCATCGCGAGTTCATAAGTCCAGGACCGCATCGCCATCGTCGAGGGCAGGACCTCGCCCGCGATGTAGGCGTTCTTGACCCGCTCGGTCGAGAACCCGCAGGCGTTGGCAAAGCGCAACAACAGATCGGGATGGCGCTCGGGCACTTCCTCGCCGTTGAGATTCTCCAGCATGTGGAGCCGCGCATCGAGGTCGGGCAAGCGCATGAACAGCGCTGCGAACATCTGGGTCACTTCCTCGATGTAGTAGTACTGCTGCATCGCCCAGAACCCGAGGTGGGCGCGGGTCAATTCACCCTTTTTCCACGCGTTCGAGAATGGGTGGCCGCCCGAGTGCGCGGGCGTGCGGGCGGCCTGCAGCCGCTTCCAGAAGTCGGCCTTGGCAATGAGGGTGTCGGTCATGGGTCCTCCAGCGATTGTCGGTTCAATTTGCCACGCGCCGAACCAATCGACCACGCGATTCTGGGCCCCTAACCCGCTTGCTTTGGCTCGCTCTTCAACGCGCACCATTGCGCGGGAGGGGAGGGGAGGGACCCGGCGCTCCGGCGCGACGGGGGGGCTGGTGGAAGCTGGTGGACGCAGCGCTCGCAAGGGTTCAAGTCCCTTGCCCCCACACCCCACGCTACTATTTGTTGAACATCGGCCCCTTAGGTCGAATCCGTCGGTCACCGAGGCACATGGCCGCTGGCGGATACGTTTGGCACGCCGATCAACCACGCCGGGCGGGGCTAGGGGCCTGCCCGCGTTAGCTCCTTACTTCTACTTCTTCTCGCTCACGGCCGCGGCGGCGAGCCGGGCCGGCCAACCATGGGGTTTTGGACCTGCCCGCAGCGCGGAAAGGGTCCCGGGCCGTGCCTAGAGCCGTTGAAGCGAGCGTCGCTCCATGTTTCCCGCCGCGGTCCTTCTTGATTGGCGCGTCTGAGCCCTGATATATGGGTAGCCATATCAATCCACCCATATGGATGGCCACCATTAAGACGACAATCGAGATTTCCGATCCTCTCTTGCGGCAAGCGCGCAAGCTGGCCGAGCGTGAAGGGGTAACGCTGCGTACGATCGTCGAGCGGGGCCTGAACCGCGTCGTGTCGGAAGCACGGGCAGGCGAGCCGTTCAGACTGCGTCGGGCAAGCGTCAAAGGCGATGGCCTGCAACCCGGTGTCGCCGAGGGCACGTGGGCTCAAGTCCGCGAAATGATCTACGAAGGGCGCGGCGGGTGATCGCCGTCGACACCAACATCCTGGTTTACGCACATCGCGAAGACTCGGACTTTCACGATCGTGCCGCGACCAATGTGCGTGAGCTTGCCGAGGGGGCGCCGACGTGGGCCATCCCCTGGCCTTGTATCCACGAGTTCGTCGCCGTCGTGACGCATCCACGCATCTATGCGCCACCAACGTCGATGGCGGACGCCTTGGAGCAGGTGGCGGCATGGCTCGAATCGCCGTCGCTGATGCTTCTCGGCGAAACGGCCGATCATTGGGCGACCTTGCGCGCGCTGTTGTCGAAAAGTCGCCTCGCTGGCCCGGCTGTGCACGACGCGCGCGTGGCGGCGATCTGTCTGCAACATGGTGTGCGAACGCTATGGACGGCGGATCGCGACTTCAGCCGGTTCCCCCGTTTGCCGACGTTCAACCCGCTGGTCGGCTGAAACGGTGTGTTACTTTTTCTCCGCTTTGGCCGCGGCGGCGAGCATGGCGTGGACCATCTCGATCTTGGGCACGAGCGGCGCGGGGTAGGCCTTCCGGCTATGGCTGAGCTTGAGGGCGAGCCATGCTTCGACCAGTTTGTAGGTGAGCGGCCCCGGATTGATCACCGGGATCGGCAACGCGCCCGCGAGGTACTCGGCCGCCTGGTGCATGGTGGTCGAACCGAGGCAGATCACCTCGGCGCCCTTGGCCATGGCGCGCTCGGCCGCGGCCTTCATCTTCGGAAACACCTTGTCTTCTTTTCCGGACAAGAGGTTGGCGAAGTCGGGTGGCGTGTCGAAGTGTTCGACGGCGGCGCACTGGTTCGACAGGCCGTATTCGTGCACGGCCTTCTTGATCCTGAGCACCGAGGGTTCCCACTGTGCCAACACGGCGAACTTGTTGCCGAGCAATAGCGCGAACATCATGGAGGCGCGTCCGGGCGAGACGATCGGGATCTTGAGCATCGAACGGAGCGGCGCCATGCCGGAATCGCTCATGGTATCGATCACCACCGCGTCGTAGCCGTCTTTCTCCGCTTCGAGACCGGCTTCGAAGATCGCGAGGTCCATGAGCATCCAGTCGTGCGCGCTCATGAAACTGGTCGGTCCCGCCGTCACCGGCTTGAAATCGAATTCGATGTCGGGGCCGAGCTTGACCGCCCTGGTCTGGAGCTTGCGGTTGGCGACCCCCGCGGCATCGAGGGCGAAGGGGACGATCACCAGCGCTTTTTTCTTGGCCAAGGTGCGCTCCTAGCTCAGCTTCTCGACGGGTCGGCCGCGTTCGGCCGCGGCGGCGCCATCCATCATCGCCCGGACCATGGCCGATTTCTCGACCATCGGTTTGGGGTAGCCGGCGCGGCTGTGGCTGAGGCGGAGCGCGATCGCGGTCTCCGCCATCTTGTAGGAGAGCGGCCCCGGGTTGATGACGGGCACCGGTAGGCGCTCGGCGAGATAGCCGTGCGCCTGGTGCATGGTGGTCGAACCCAACAGCAGCACGTCGGCTCCGTCTTCTTCGATAGCGCGCTTGCCGGCTTCGAGCAGTTTGGGGAACACGTCTTCCTCCTTGCCGCCCAGGAGATTGCGGTTGTCGGGCACGATGTCGATCGAGCGCACCGAGGCGAGTCGCTCCATGAGCCCGAGTTCGGTGAGGGTCTTCTTGTAGAGGCCCGACCAGTGTTTCCACATGGCGAGGATCGAGAACCGGTCACCCAGCATGAGCGCGTTCAAGAACATGGCGCGGCCCGGCCCGACGACCGGAATGTCGAGCATCGAGCGCAGCGCGTTGACGCCCGAATCGCTCACCGTGTCGATGATGACCGCATCGAAACCGTCGGCCTGGGCCGAGAGCCCGGCTTCGAACAGCGACAGGTCGGCCAGCACATAGTCCTGCTGCGACACGTAGGTGCGTGGCGCCGCCTTCACCGGCCGGTAGTGCAGCGTCGTGCCGGGTTCGAGCGGCACGGCCTTGCTCTGGGCCTGGCGCAGCGCGAGCTGGTCGGCCGCCATCGGAAACGGGACGAGGACGAGGATCTTGGGCATCTAGCGTGTTCCTTCTTGGCGGGCCGCCGCCGTCATCATCGCACGGACCATGGCCTGCTGATCCAGCAGCGGCTTGGGGTGCGCCCGGCGGCTCGGACGCAGCGACAACGCGAACATGATGTCTGCCACCAGGTAGGAGAGAGGCGCGGGGTTGATGACCGGGACGGGCAGTCTCTCCGCCAGGTAGGCGTGCGCTTGGTAGAGCGTCGTCGAACCCAGGCAGATCACGTCGGCGCCGTCCTCTTCGATCGCCAGCCGGCCGGCCTCGAGCAGTTTGGGGAAGATCTCGGCCTCCTTGCCGGCGAGCAGGTGGCGGGTGTCGGGCGCTTCCTCGATCGAACGCACCGAGGCGAGGCGGGACAGGAGGCCCATTGCGCCGAGGGTTCGCGTATAGAGCACCGCCCAATGGGACCACATGGCGAGCACGGAGACGCGTTCGCCCAGCATGAGCGCGGTCAGGAACGCGGCGCGGCCAGGTCCCACGACCGGGATATCGAGGACCGAACGCAGGGCATCGACCGCAGTGTCGCTCATCGAGTCGACCAGCACCGCGTCGAACCCTTCTTCCTGGGCGGTGAATCCGGCTTCGAACAGCGCGATCTCCGCCAGGGCGAAATCGGCCGGGCACAGGTTCGTGGCGGGGGCCGCTTGCACGCCGCGGTAGTGGAGTTCGATCCCCCAATGGTCAGGAACGAGGTGTCGCTGCCGGGCGCGCCGTTCGATGACCGAGGGTTCCTGTGGCAGCAGCACGAGAACGAGAAAGCGCCGCATGGTCAGGCTACGATCAGGCGCGGGGACTTTTCGGGCAGGAACTCGTGGTGGCAATGGGGGCAATGCAGCGCGATGGTGCCGCGCGCAATCAGGTCTTCGGTGGTGTGGAACCACTCCTTGCACGATGGGCAGGACACCCAGGTCGTGTTGCCGCGTTTTTCGCCGGGGGCGGTGTGAGGGCGGAGCGGTGTGCGATTGCCGGTGGTCATAGGTTGGGCCATCCCGCGCCGTCGGACTGGGCAAGAAGTTCGCGTGCCGTCGCAAGCGCCGCGTCCGAGACGCGGTTGCGTGGCGGGACGGGACGAGGGGCGCCCGGCACCTCGGCGGGGGCGAGGGTTGCGTCGATGCCGATCTTCTGCACCGTGCGCGCACCGCGCGGCAACGAGGGGTCCATCAGCGAACCCGAAAGGCCGCTCACGACGATCGCATCGCGGTCCCATTGCACGCGGGTCGCCAGGGCCCACATCATCTCGGCATCGGAGAAGACGTCGATGTCGTCGTCGACCGCGAACACGGCCTTCAAGCGGCGATAGCCGAGCGCGGTGGTCAGCGCATCACGGGCCTCGCCGATCGCCGGGTTCTTGAACTGCATGTAGCCGTGGAAACGGCGGCCCGAGACTGGCACATGGATGCGCTGCAACGAAGGCGCCACCGGTCGCACCATGCCGTAGACCTTGCCCTCCATCACCATGTTGTCGGGGACCAGCATGTCGGCGTGGCCCGAGCCGTAGTCGTGATAGATCGCGTTGCGCCGCCGCGTGATGCAGGTGATCTCGCACATCGGTGCGGCGACCTGCGGTCCCATGTAGCCGGTGTACTCGCCGAAGGGGCCGTCCGGCTCCCAGCGGTTGGCCGGCGCGTAACCCTCGATGACGATCTCGGCGTCGGCCGGGACCAGCAGTTCGCCGAAGGTGACCGAGGGGACCAGGCGGATCGGTTCTCCGAGCAGGCCGCCGGCCGCGGCCCAGTGGCTTTCGGGATACTTCAGCTTGGCCTGCGAGCCCATGAGCACGGTCGGGTGGTGGCCGATCCAGAACACGACCGGACACGGCTCGCCCCGGGCCCAGAATTTCCGCACGTTCCGCGTGTTGTGCGAGGCGGGGTAGGGGTAGTAGGACATCCGCCGCGGGCCCTTGACCCAGCAGCGTTGGATCGCCGTGTTGTCGATCCCCGTGTCGGGGTCGTAGGTGGTGGCGTGCGCCGCCGTCAGATAGGGCCCCGGGTCCATCACGTGTTGGGTAAGAACGGGAAGCGCGAAGAGGCTGGCTCGGTCACCCTGTTCGACGATCTCCTGCACGGGCGCGTCGTGACGCGTGACGACCACGGGAGGGATTGCTTTGGCCGTGCGCGTCGCGTAGGCCGCGGCAAAGTCCCGGTGATCGGCAACCCCCAGCGCTCGCGCGGTCAGTTCGCGGCTCGCGGTCAAGTTGCAGACGATCGGCATGCTGGCCGCGCCGCCATCCGGCAGTTTCGCCTGCTCGACGTAGATCACCGGGTAGGCACCGCGGGCATCGAGTTCCTGCTGCAGTGCCGTGATTTCCTGGACGACGGACAAAGGCCGCTCCGGCCGCAGCGTCTGGCCCTTGGCTTCGGTTAGGAACTGGCGGAGGTCGGGCATCGCGGTCCGGACAAGTGTGTGTTGCGAAACGTCGTGTGCTGCGCATTGTCGCACATGCGGCCGCCCGGGCAACCGCCGGCTCCGTTGCCTCGCGGCGGGTCAGCCGATAGATTCGCCCCCTCTACCGGCGCCTGCCGCCCAAGCCAACAACCAAGAGGAAATTTCCGTGGTCGGGATCATCGATATCGTCTGTAATCTCTACACGCCGCTCGAAGTCAAGTTGGGCCAGACCGGCATCGACGATCATTTCAAGAAGCAGGTGCGCATGGAGCCGCGCATGCGCCGCGGCACCACCATTCCGGAGTACCTGAAGATGATGGACGAAGCTGGGATCGAGCACTCACTGTTGATCGCCGCCCGCTGCGGCGACATGCGCGTCCAAGGGTCGTTCCACATCCCCTACGAGCGGGTTGCTCAGATCTGCAAGAAATACCCGGATCGGTTCTCCGGCTTGGCCGGCGTCGACCCGACGCTCGGCATGCAGCAGCTCCGGGAACTCGAATTTGCGGTCAAGGAACTCGGCTTCGTCGGCGCGCACTACTACCCGCACTGGTTCGACCTGCCGCCCGATCACCCGTACGTGTTTCCGATCTATGCCAAGTGCATCGAGCTCAACGTTTCGATCATGATGCAGGTCGGGCACAATTTGATCTATTCGCGCTCACGCCGACTGCCGTCCGTGGCCAAGCCGATCACACTCGATCGCGTCGCCATTCTCTATCCCGAGCTGCGCCTCCTCGGCATCCACCTGGGCGTTCCCTGGACCGACGAGATGATCTCGATGGCCTGGAAACACGAGCACATCTACATCGGCGGCGATGCTTATGCCCCCAAGCACTGGCCCAAGCAGATGGTGCACTACGCCAACACCTACGGCTCGCACAAGTTCCTGTTCGGCACCGACTGGCCGGTGATCGATCCGATCCGCGCGGTCAAGGAAGTCGAGGACCTCAACTTCCGGCCGGACTCCTATCGCAAGATCATGCGCGACAACGCGCTCGGCATCTTCGCGATCCCGGGCAGCTCGATGTATAACAAGCGTCTGACCAAGCGCCGCAAGCGCTAAACGCGTGACCAGGGGAGGGGAACCATGGTGATGGCATTGGGGCGCGACCGTACCGCGCTCCTGGTGGTCGACATGCAGAACGGGTTCCTCTCGCCCAAGGGCTCGATCGCGCGCCTGGGGCGGGACTGGGCCCGCCTCGCGGCCGCGACTCCGGGGGTCGCGCGCCTTCTCGCCGGCGCTCGGGCGGCGCAGTTGCCGATCTTTCATACCCGCTACGTGTACGAGACCGACTATCGCGATGGCGGCATCCGCGTGCGCGAGCAGAGCCCGATGCTGCGTGATGTCGGCCTGTGTGCCGCCGGTACCTGGGACGCCGAGATCGCCCCCGAGGTCGCACCGCTCGCCGGCGAAGTCGTGATCGACAAGAACCGCCCGAGTTCGTTCTACGCCACCCGACTGGAGTCCTACCTGCGGGCCCAGCGCATCCTCAATCTCGTGGTCTGCGGCGTGACCACGAATATCTGTGTCGAGACCACCGTGCGCGATGCGTCGCAGCGCGACTACCGTACGTTCGTCGTCCGCGACGCGGTCGGCGAGGTCGAGGCGTTCCGTCACGACGTGGCGCTCAAGGCCATGGAATACCTGTTCGCCCGAGTTATGACGGTCGATGAGGTCCTCGCGGCCTGGGGCGTTCCGGCAAAATCAGCCGCCTAGGGAGGATCCTATGGCCTCACTCGCCCCGCTCGTGCGCAAAGATGCGGCGCTTCTCGTCGTCGACATGCAAAACAGCTTCCTCGAGCCGCAGGGCGCGATGGCGAAGCTCGGTTTTCCCTATCAGCGCCTGCGCGAGGCGATCCCCGGCTCGCTGCGGTTGATCGCAGGGGCTCGCAAGGCCGGGGTGCCCGTGATTTTCACCCAATACGTCTACCAATCCGACTTCAAGGATGGCGGCGTCATCGTCAACGAGATCATGCCGGGCCTGAAGGACGTGAGGCTCTGCGCCAAGGGCACTTGGGACGCGGACCTGGCCGAGGGTTTCAAGCCCTACGCCGACGAGACCGTGATCGAAAAGAATCGCCCGAGCGCGTTCTACTCGACCCAGCTCGACGCCATCCTGCGAGCGATGCAGGTCGAGAACCTCGTTGTCTGCGGGGTGACCGCCAACATGTGCGTCGAAACGACGGTACGCGACGCGAGTCAACGGGACTTTCGCACCTATGTCGTCTCGGATGCCATCGCCGAGGTCGAGGATGACCGCTACCAGATTTCGCTCAAGACCATGGGCAATTTCTTCGCGCAGTTGATGACGGTGAGCGAAGTGCTCGATTCCTGGAAGGTGGAACTCAGCAATGTCGTTTGAACGGCCGACGCTGCCGCTCCCCGGCCGTCCACCCAGCTACCGTTCGATGCTGATTGCGGACGGGGTCCGCACGGCCAAGGCACGCACGCCCAACAAAGTTGCGTTGGCGCAGGAAAATCGCAAGTTCACCTACGCCCAGATCGTCGATCGCTTCGACCGGGTTTCGACGGGGGCGCTGCACGATCTGCGCCTGAAGAAAGGCGACCACGCTGCGCTGTGGGCGCCCAACATCATGGAGTTCCTGGAGATCGTGGCGGGACTGTCCTCGATCGGCGCCGCTCCGGCCATGGTGCCGCCAGGGGTGACGGCGCGCGAGGCCGAGTACATCTGCAACGACTCCCAAGCCAAGGTCCTGTTCGTTCACGAAAGCCAGGAAGAGAAGGCGCGGTCGATCAAGTTCGCGACCGTCGAACGCATCATCGTCATCGGCAAGGACTACGAAGACTGGCTGATGCGGGCCAAGCCGATCATGCCGACGACGCCGCTCGAGGAGTGGGACGTCTTCTGCATTCCCTACACCTCGGGCACGACGGGCAATCCGAAGGGCTGCCTCCTGTCGCACCGCTCGCGCGTCCTGGCGTTCTACACCATGGGATCGGAATTCGGCTGCTATTCGCCCGATGACCGCGCGCTCGCCACCGCGCCGCTCTACCACGGCGCCGGCTACGTGTTCGCCATGGCCCCGATCTTCTTCGGTGGCTTCTGCGAAATTCTCCCGCGCTTCGATCCCGAGTTGCTGCTGCGCAAGATCGATGAGATGAAGCTCACGAATTGCTTCTTCGTGCCGACCTATTTCCACCGCATCTTCGCTCTCGGCCCCAAGGCGCTGTCCAGGTACTCGACCAAGAGCCTCAAGACGATGATCTCGAACGCGGCGCCCCTGCTGCAGGCGACCAAGGAGCAGATCGTCGGGCACTTCGGCGGGGGGTTGCTGCACGAGACCTACGGGTCCACCGAGGGCGGCCTGTGCACGAACCTGCGGCCCCAGGATCAGCTCCGCAAGGAACAGTGCGTCGGGCTCCCGTACCCGGGGGTCGAAATCAAGATTCTGCGCGAGGATGGCCAAGCGGCCGGCCCGAACGAGGTGGGCGAGTTGTTCACGCGTTCGCCCCTCGGTTTCAATGCTTATTGGCGGAACGAGAAGGCCACTGCCGAGGCCTATACCGCCGAGGGCTGGCTTACGGTCGGCGACATGGGCAAACTCGACGAGGAGGGTTACCTCTATATCGTCGATCGCAAGAAGGACATGGTGATCACCGGCGGGGTCAACGTCTTCCCGCGCGAGATCGAAGAAATTCTGCAGCACCACCCGGCCGTTGCCGAAGTGGCCGTCATCGGCGTTCCCGATCCGGAGTGGGGCGAAGCGGTGAAGGCGGTCGTCGTGCGGCGGCCTGGAGAGACCATCGCCGCCGACGGCCTGGAAAACTACTGCAAAGAGCAACTCGCCAAGTTCAAAGTGCCGAAGGAATTCATTTTTATCGACGCGTTGCCGCGCAACGCGGCAGGCAAGATCCTCAAGCGCGAACTTCGTGATCGCGCCAAAGTGGGCAAACTCTGAGATGGATGCCGCGGACGACACGGTTCGCGAGGGGGGATGCCGCTGCGGCGCGCATCGTTTTCGAACGACGGGCAAGCCCAAATGGGTGGCCCATTGTCATTGCAATGACTGCCGGCGTTCGACCGGCGCGGCGTTCTCGACCTGGACTGGCTTTCGATCGGAGCGATTTTCGTGGCTCGGTGCAGCGCCGACCGTCCACGAATCGTCGCCGCGCACATTCCGCACGTTTTGCGCCCGGTGCGGTACGTCCCTGACTTTCGTCAGCGACCGCTGGAAGGACGAGGTGCATATCCTGGTCGGGACGTTCGATGATCCCGCGACGCTGGTGCCGCGGGCGCACGTTTACGTGCGGGACAAACTGCCGTGGGTTCACCTGGGCGACGGGCTCAAGTTTGCGACCACCGCGGCCGAGGGTCCGCCGCTACCATAAATCGAAGCGAGGGACGATATGGCTGGACCGTTCGAACACACAATGATGCCGCACGCCGATCACGACGAGTTGGCGCGCTGCGAGTTCGTGCGAGATCTCAAGGGGCACCTCACCCGCGATCTTCGTCCTGGCAACCAACTCGCCTACGAACGATTGGCGGCGCCAAGATTTCGGCGGGCCAACAAACGTCCGCCGCGCGACCGGCATGAGGTTCGCAAGCTCATGTTGGCCGAACCCGTCTACCAGACCTGGGCGGCCCTGCAGCGCACCAGCCAAGAGATGTTGTGGGATGCCGCTGTCGACCCGGTCGAACGCGATCTGCCGGTCCTGATCGATCGGGCCCGCGTCGGCCGTGGGCGGAAGAAGGGAACCTTGACGCTCGATTCCCGGGTGGTGCCGCCGCGCTACATTGCTGCGGCCGACGTGCATTGCATGCCCGGAGGCTACGCCACGGAGCGGACCGAGGACGACGTCGCCGCCGGCGCGATCTTCGATTTCGGGGTTCACTGGTACACCGGGGGCAAGCTCGGCCCCTACAACGACAGCATGGGCCAGCAACTGAGCGTCGTGGTCCGGCAGTTCTATCCCAAGCTCAAGCCGCGGCGGATCCTCGACATCGGATGCACGGTCGGCACCTCGACGCTACCCTATTGTCGGGCGTTTCCGGATGCCGAGGTCCATGCCATCGACGTCTCCGCACCGCTGTTGCGTTACGCCCATGCCCGGGCCGAAGCCCTCGGCGCCGCGATTCATTTTCGCCAGGCCAACGCCGAGGCGACCGATTACCCGGACGGTCACTTCGATTTGATCGTGTCCCATATTTTCCTGCATGAGGTTTCGCGCAAGGCGGTCACACGCATCATGAAGGAGTGTCATCGACTGCTGGCCCCTGGTGGGGTCTGCGTGCACCAGGACATCACGTTGTTTGCCGGGATGACGCCGTACGAGGCTTTCGACGCCGACTGGGACACGTATGCCAACAACGAACCGTGCTGGGCGCAGATGCGTTCGCTCGATCCGAAGGCTGTCATGACCGGGGCCGGATTTTCGGCCAAGGGAATCCGCGTCACCGCGGCCAGCAGGGCGAAGGGGGGCTACATCGCCGCATCGAGCGGAGGAGGCTGGGTGACGATCGCGGCTCAGAAGTAGATGGCGGCGCCGGGTGGCGACGTGATCCGGCGTCGCTACGTCCACGTCGGCGATCGCGCGGTCCACTATCGCCGCACGGGCAGCGGCCCACCGGTCGTGCTGGTGCATCAGTCGCCGCAGTCCTCGGCGGGCCTCGTGCCCCTGATGAGGCTGTTGGCACCCCATGCAACCGTTTTCGCCTTCGATACGCCGGGCTGCGGCGATTCCGATCCCTTGCTACAACGCCGTCCCCGGATTGGCGAATTTGCCGCCGCGCTGGTCGAGACGCTGGATGCTCTGGGGATCGGCCGTTTCGCGTTGTTCGGGACCAAGACCGGGGCTTGCATCGCCCTCGAACTGGCTTGCCGTTTTCCCGAGCGCGTCCTCGGCGTGGTGCTCGACAGCCTGCCTCTATTCACGCCGCGGGAAGTGGCCGATATCACCCACGTGGCCAAATCGGATGACGGTGACGACGCCTATTACCTCATGCCGTTTCGTGCGACCTGGGATGGCGCGCACCTCACCACAACGTGGTCGCACGTTCGCGACCATATTTTCTGGTTCCCTTGGTATCGCCGTCGCGGCGCCAACCGTCGTGACATCGACATGCCCTCGCCGAGCACGATGCACGAGGGGGTGCTCGACAACTTCCGGGCCGGCGACAACCTGAGGACGGTGGTCGAGGCGGCGTTTCGTTATCCCGCCAAGGCGGCCGTCGAGACATTGCGCGTTCCGGCACTGTTCATGGCGCGCGCGGACAGCATGCTCTTTCACTGCCTCGACATGCTGCCGCGCCTCGCGGCCGGCCAACGGATCAAGAAGCTCGGCCGCGATATGGACGTCTATCGTCGGACCTTGGTGAAGGCCCTGCGCGGCTATGCCTCGGGCGATTCGCCACCGGACCACGAACCCCGAGATATTCCGCGTCGTGTGACCCGGACGTTCGTCGACCGTCGGCCCCGGGGCCAGGTGTTGGTCAGGCGCCTCATGGTTCGGTCCGGGCGTCCCATTCTGCTGCTCCACGATGTCCCTGGATCCTCCCAAGCCCTTGCGCCGTTGATCAATGGCTTGGGTCAACGGCGGCCGGTGGTTGCCCCGGATTTCCCGGGCTGCGGGGACTCCGATCCGTTGCGGGCCGGGCGCCGATCGCTCGATGTCTACGTTGGCGCGGTCCGCGACGTGCTCGACCACGGCGGCTGGCCGATCGTCGATGTCTATGGTGTCGGCGTGGGCGCGGCGATCGCGTTGCGGCTGACTGCGCGCCATGGCGAACGGGTCGCGGGCCTCGTGCTCGAGGACCTGCCACGGTGGACGAAGGAGGAACGGCGCGAGTTCACCCACGCCTACACGCCGCCGATCGAACCGACGTGGGATGGCGGCCATCTTTATCGCACGTGGCTGATGCTGCGAGACCAACATGCCTATTGGCCGTGGTATCGCCGAACGCGGATGGCCATCCGGCGCGTCGACCTGACCCTGCGACCGGAGGAACTCCAAGCTCGGTTGCTCGAGGTGTTGAAGGCCTATCGCAGCTATGGCGAAGCATTCCAAGCCGCGGTCCGCTACCGGCCCGAACCCGATCTCCGAGGTCTGACGCGGGCGTTCGTCGTCCTCGGTGAGCCGACCTCGCCCATGACCGACCGTTGGCGTGGGATCGTCAAGATCAACCCGCGAGCCCGGATCGTATCCTCGGCCCCCACACCCGCCCGGCTGCTTCGACTGTTGCGAGGCTGAGTTTCGCGGGCAGACCGCCCGATCGCAAGTCGTCGCCAGGCCGCGAAAGCGGCCGTCGCCGCCAACTTGTGAGGCGCGGGGACGCGTGCAATCATTCCGCTCTCACCTGCGATAGGGGTTCTTCATGACCGACGCGGCGACACGCCACGCACCATCGATCGTCGAACGGCTTCGCCAGATCGTCGGCAACGACCATGTCCTCGATGGTCCCGAGGACCGGCGGTTCTTCTCGAGCGACGTCTATCGCCCGGCCGATCACCTGGTCGAATGTGTGCTGCAACCCGGGTCAAGGGACGAGCTGTCGGAGTCGGTGCGGACGGCGACGGCGGCAGGGTACGTGGTCATTCCGCGAGGCGGCGGGCTGTCCTACACGGACGGCTATTTGCCGGTACGTCGGAACTCGATCGTCGTCGACATGCGTCGTCTCGATCGTATCATCGAGATCAACACCGAGGACATGTACGTCACCGTCGAGTGCGGGGCGACGTGGGAGTCGCTCTACACCGCGCTGAAAGCCAAGGGCGTGCGCACGCCCTATTTTGGCCCGCTGTCGGGGCTGCGCTCGGTCGTGGGCGGCGCTCTGTCGCAGAACTCGATCTTCTTCGGGTCGGGCTTGCACGGCACGGCGGTCGAAAGCTGTCTCGGTCTCGAGGTGGTGTTGGCCGATGGGCGGGTCATCAAGACCGGATCGGCCGCGACGCCCTACAACCCATCGCCGTTTTTCCGCACCTACGGCCCGGACTTGACCGGCATTTTCCTTGCCGATACCGGGGCCCTAGGGTTCAAGGTGCGGGCGACGCTGCGCCTGATTCCGTATCCGGCCGTGTCGCTGTTCGCGTCGTTCGCCTATGAGACCTACGACCAGATCGCCAACGCGATGAGCGAAATTTCGCGTCAGGGCCTGGCGAGCGAGTGTTTTGGTTTCGACCCGTACTTGCAGGGGCAACGGCTGAAGCGTGAGGGCTTGCTCAAGGATTTTCAGCGCTTGGCCAGCGTCGCCCGATCCGGACGTTCCATGCTCGACGGCGTCAAGGAAGCCGCCAAGGTGGCGTTTCACGGCCGTCGGATGTTCGAAGGCGTCGACTATTCGATGCACATCGTCGTCGATGGCCGCGACGAGGCGACGGCGCAGAGCGCAATGGCGGCCGTGAAGGCCATTGCCGGGCGCGAGGGGCGCGAGATCGAGGCGTCGCTTCCCAAGATCATGCGGGCGACGCCGTTCGTGGCGCCCAACAGCATGCTGGGTCCCGAGGGTCAACGTTGGATCCCGATTCACGCGATGGTGCCGCACTCGCGCGGGCCGGCGTTGCTCAAGGCGGTTCACGACTTCTTCGACCGTCAGCAGGACACCCTCGACCGCCATCGCATCGAATGGGGCTATCTTCTGGCCACCGTCTCGTATCAGACGTTCCTGGTCGAGCCCGTGTTCTTCTGGGAAGACGAGCGCCATCTCTATCACGACCGCCAGCTCGACCCGGCGTACTTGGCGAAGCTCAAGGTGTTTCCCAAGAACGAGGCGGCGACGCGTGCGGTCGACGAAATGCGTCGGGGTCTGGCCAAGCTGTTCATGGAGCTGGGATGTGCCCATTTCCAGATTGGCAAGTCCTACCTCTATCGTGAGGGACGCGATCCCGAGACCTACCGGTTGCTTGAGGCGATCAAGCGCCATGTCGATCCGGCCGGCATGCTGAATCCCGGTTCCCTCGGCCTCTTGCGCTCCTAGTCTGGCGATCGAACGATGACCACCGCGTCGACGTTCCGCGCGGCGGGGCCGCTCGTGGCCGCGCTTGGCTTTTGTTACATCATCGGCCATTTCTACCGAGTTTCGACTGGTGTGATCGCGCCCGACCTGATGCGAGAGCTTGCGTTGTCGGCCGAGGCAATGGGGGCTTTGAACAGCGCCTTTTTCTTCGGGTTCGCGGCCGCGCAGTTGCCGATCGGGGTGTTGCTCGATCGCTGGGGTCCGCGGATCACGGTGCCCCTCACCATGCTGTTGGCGGTTGCCGGGGCGGCGGTGTTCTACGCCGCGTCGAGTGCGATCGGCCTCACGATCGGCCGTGCGTTGATGGGGATCGGAACGGGTGGCGTGCTTATGGGATCCTTGGTCGTCGCGTCACGCTGGTTCCCGGGCGATCGGTTTGCCGCGGTCACGTCGGTGTTCGTCGCCACCGGTACGGTCGGGGCGGTGCTGGCGACGACGCCCCTGGCAACGGCTTCGGCGCTGTTCGGCTGGCGCGGCGCTTTCGCTCTGATGGCTGTCATCACGCTCGCTGGCCTGCTGATGGCCTACATCGTGGTGCGCGATGCGCCGCCGGGGCACGCGTATCATGGGCGACAGCGCGAGACTTGGGGGGATGCGTTTCGCGGTCTCAAGGAGGTCCTGCGCAATCGGCGCCTGCCGTATATCGTAGCGGCCAACGCGGTGGCCTACCCGAGCGCCCTGACGATCGCCGGCCTGTGGGGCGCGCCCTACCTGACCGGTATCCACGGCCTGACGCCGGTGCAAAGCGGCAACGTCCTACTCGTGATGACCGTCGGGATGATCATCGGGCACCTCGCCTATGGACGGCTCGACCGGGTGTTCGACACGCGCAAAGGGTTGATCGTGTTCGGCAGCATCGCCTCGATGGCGACGATGGTGATCTTGGCGGCATTGCCGTCGCCGAGCGTGTGGCAGGTGGTCGTCCTTTTCACACTGCTCGGCGCGTTCACCAGTTACTCCACCATGATCACGACGCACGGTCGTGCGATCTTCCCCGCGCATCTCGTTGGCCGAGGGATGACGACCAACAACATGTCGGTCTTCCTCGGAGCGGCCGCGTTTCAATGGTTGAGCGGAGTCGTGATCGATGCATTCACACCGGTGGGTGGTCCCCCGCCGGTCGATGCGTATCGGGCCATGTTCGCCATGACGGCTCTCATCCTGTTGATATCCGTCCTGATCTATTCGCGGGTCGACGACGTCAAGCCGAGCCAGGAGGCACGCTAGTCGCCGCTTTACCGATCTTTAACCGGGCTCGGGCTATTTGACCCTCGGGATGCTCCGGTGAGCATCGAGGTGGGTCCAGGATGAGCGACGTTTCGGCGCTAAGTCTCGTCAAGGCGGCCATGAAACAGGCGGGGCAACCGCCGGTCGCCAAGTCCAAAGAGGGGCTTTCGCTGGCCATCGCGTCTCTGCAGCAGCAACGCCAGGCGGCCAAGGCCGCTCCGCCGGTCGCCCAACAGATCACCCCGGAAGAAACCCGCCCCCGCCGTGGGGGTATGGGCCGATTCGTTAACATCGTCGTCTGATCGCGCGACTTTATCCACAGGGGTCGGCTCTCTAGGATTACGCCCCTCGTCCCCCGGGGTGGATGTAATGAGGGCTTCCGATCGTTCGCGGGTCGTCGACCGCGAAACGATGCTGCAAAAACTGATCGAGATCGGCATCGCGCTGTCGGCCGAGCGCAACCATCAACGTTTGATGGAACGCATCCTGCTCGAGGCGATGAAGTTCAGTCGTGCCGACGGCGGCACGCTCTACCTTCGCGGCGAGGATGATCGCCTGTCCTTTGCCCTGATGCGCACGGAGTCGCTTGGCGTCGCCCTGGGCGGCACGACCGGTCGCGCGCCGACAGCCGAACCACTGGCACTCTATCATGGTGGCCGAGAGAACCATCGCAACGTCGCCACCCATGCCGCCTTGAGCGGCGATACGGTCAACATCGTCGATGCCTATGTGTCGGAGGAGTTCGACTTCAGTGGTACCCGATCCTTCGATGCCCAGAACGGCTACCGTTCGATCTCGTTTCTCACGATTCCCCTCAAGAACTCCCAGGCCCACGTGATCGGGGTGTTGCAGCTCATCAACGCACTCGACGCTCGGGGGCGCCCAGGTCCATTCGATCCCGGCACGATCCCCTTGATCGAGGCGCTTGCGTCGCAGGCGGCCATCGCCCTCGACAACCGCCTGCTGCTGGACGCCCAACGCCAGCTCATGGAAGCGTTTATCCGCGTCATCGCCAAGGCGATCGACGCCGAGTCGCCCTACACCGGCGCACATTGTCAGCGTGTGCCGCTCATCACCGAGATGATTGTCGAGGCGGCGATCGCCGACCGTGAGGGCCCCTTCGCAACGTTCACGATGACCGAGGAGGAGCGCTACGAACTCCACATCGCGGCGTGGTTGCACGACTGTGGCAAGGTCACGACGCCGGAATACGTCGTCGACAAAGCGACTAAGCTCGAGACGATCTACGATCGAATCGAGACCGTCCGCACGCGCTTCGAGGTGCTCAAACGGGACGTCGAGATTGCGCGGCTGCGGGGGGAAATCGACCAGGCGGAACAGGACCGCCGGCTGGCGGCGCTGGACGAGGAACGCCGTTTTCTCGAACGGATGAATCTGGGCCAGGAGCGCGTCCCGGATGCTGAAATCGCCAAGCTTCGGCCGATCGCCGAACGCCGCTGGCGCGACTGGGCGGGACAGGAACGTTCGTTCCTGAGTGCGGACGAGCTCGACAACCTGTCGATCGCGCGGGGCACGCTGCTGACTCATGAGCGCGACGTGATACGCGATCACATCGTCGCCACCATCGATATGCTCGGCCAGCTCCCGTTCCCCAAGGACCTCAAACGGGTGCCGGAATACGCCGGTGGCCATCACGAGCGCATGGACGGTAAGGGATATCCGCGAGGTCTCGTGGCGTCGGAAATGTCGGTTCCCGCTCGGATGATGGCGATCGCCGACGTCTTCGAGGCGCTGACAGCTCCAGACCGCCCCTACAAGAAGGCCAAGAGGCTGTCCGAAGCTCTGGCAATCATGAAGCAAATGAGCGAGACCGGGCATCTCGACCCAGAGTTGTTCGCATTGTTCGTGAAGGCGGAGATCCCCCAGCGTTATGCCCGCGCGTTCATGGCCGCGACCCTGGTCGATGAGGAGGCGTCGGCGAAGGTTCTGGCGGGGGAAGCCCTGACCACCACGGCTTTGTGACCGGTCGCGCCAATGCGCCGCCTTTTCGCGTGCCGCCACGACTCTATGATGCCCCTATGTTGACGCGAGCACCCAGAGCCTGGCCGAAGTGGGTGGCGCTCGTCGCCTTGGTGTTGGCGATGATCGCGACGGTGAACACCCGAGCGGCGGACGCCCAAGGGGCGGGTTCGTGGGTCGACTATGGCCAAGGTCGCGTCCGCCTCGTTTCTGCGACGGCGGCCGCGGCGGGCGACCGTCTTCTTCTTGGTCTGCACTACGTGATCGCCCCGGGCTGGGAGATCTACTGGCGTTCACCGGGCGAAGCCGGCTACCCCACGACCGTCGACTGGACCGGGTCGGACAACTTGCGCGCGGGAGATCTGCAATGGCCGCTCCCCCGGCGCTTCAGATTGCTCGGGGTCGAGACGTACGGTTACAAAGACGAGGTCGTGCTGCCGATCCACGCCCTGGTCGAGCGCCAGGACCAGGGCGTAAAGGTCAGGGGTGAGGCACGTTTTCTCACCTGCAACGAGGTCTGCGTCCCGCACACGGTCAATCTCGCCCTCGACCTTCCGGCGGGCCACGCCACTTTGTCGCCATACGCGACGTTGCTCAATCGCTTTCAGTCACGGGTACCGCAGAGCGACACCCATCTTGGCCTGACACTCGAGCGGGCGGAGATCGTGGTCACGCCCAAGGGCGAGTGGCTGCGCGTGGCGATGCGCTCGGACGAACCGTTGCGGGCCCCCGACGTGTTGGTCGAAGGCCCCAGGGAGTTTGTCTTCTCCACGCCGGCCACCCGATTGACCGGTGACGGGCGCGGGGCGGTCGTCGATGTTCCCGTCGCGGCGTCCGTTCTGGCGTCGACGAACGTCAGCCTGGTCGGAAAGCCGCTGACGCTGACCCTGGTCGATGGTGATCGTGCGCGCGAAGTAGCGACGGTCCCCGTTCCCGGGGCCATCGACGCTGCGGTCGACGGATCGCTCCTGGCGATGGTTCTGATCGCACTGCTCGGCGGATTGATCCTCAACGTCATGCCGTGCGTACTGCCGGTACTCGCAGTGAAAGTCCTGGCGGTCGTCGACCATGCCGGGAACTCGCGGCGGGCCACTCGAATCGGGTTCTTGGCTTCAGCGGGCGGTATCGTCGCGACCTTCCTGCTACTCGCCGCCGTCCTCGCCGGCGTTCGTGCCGCCGGGGTCGCGATCGGCTGGGGATTTCAATTCCAGCAGCCGTTGTTCATCGCCGCGATGGCGCTTGTTATTACGTTCTTTGCCGCGACGCTGCTCGGCTGGTTCGAAATTCGTCTGCCCGCCGCGCTCGCTGGGGCGGTCGGTCGGCCGACCACCGATCATCGTTTGGGCACATCGTTCCTGACCGGCATGTTTGCCACGATCCTGGCCACGCCGTGTTCGGCTCCCTTCGTGGGGACGGCGGTCGGTTTTGCCTTGTCGCGCGGGCCTTGGGAGATCGTCGCCATGTTTGCCGCCATGGGCCTCGGCATGGCGGCGCCCTACATCGCGGTCGCGCTGGTTCCGCGGATCGTCGAGTGGTTTCCCCGACCGGGCCGGTGGATGCTGGTGGTCCGCCAGGTGATGGCCGTTGCCCTCGTCGCAACCGTTGTTTGGTTGGTGTCGGTGCTCGCCGTCCAGGTCAGTACGCTCGCGGCCGTCGTTCTCGCTGTCCTGCTGTCGGCAACACTCCTCCTGTTGGCTTGGCGGCACCGGGCTGCGGCACCGCGGCGGCGGTGGTTGACTCTGGCCGCGATGTCGCTTGCGGTGGTGACGATCGTCGCGCCGGCTATTCACAAGGCGGAGACGGCGTTGACGATCCCGGACGCCCGCTGGGTCGCGTTCGATCCGGGTTCCATCGCCGGGCATGTTGCCGAGGGGCGGATCGTCTTCGTCGATGTCACGGCCGATTGGTGTGTGACCTGCAAGGTAAACAAGGAACTCGTGCTTAACCGAGGCGCCGTGGCCGAGATCCTGGCTGACGCTCGGGTGGTGGCCATGCGAGCCGACTGGACGCGTCCCGACGAGCGGATCGCGCGTTATCTCGAAGGTTTTCGGCGCTTCGGAATTCCGTTCAACGCGGTGTATGGTCGTCAGGCGCCAGGTGGGATCGCCCTGCCGGAACTGCTTCGCGAGGACGTCGTCGTCGCGGCGATCCGGCAGGCCGGCGGCGCCGCGCTGGCGGCTCGCCAATAGGGTCTGCGGTGCGACAGGCGTTTCTCGGACTGGCCGGTTTGATCGCGATCATCGCGGCGTTCGTGTTGGTGCGTCCCGACGTGCTGGAACGCCTCGGCGAACAACCGGTCCTCGAAGGTCAGGTTCAACACTTCGCCGCCACCCGGACACTGCGGGCCACCCCCGACCTCGCCTGGAGAGACATCGACGGCAACGACGTTCGGATTGTCGATTTCGCCGGCAAAGTTCTGTTGGTCAATTTCTGGGCCACGTGGTGCGCGCCCTGCGTGCGCGAATTGCCGTCGATGAACCGGCTGCAGGCAAAGCTTGCCGCTGAGGGCCTTCAAGTCGTCGCCATCAACGTCGACACGGGTGGTCGCTACGCGGCCGAACCCTACGTCCAGCGTTTGGCGCTCGATCGCCTGTCGCTGTACCTCGATCCACGGAGTGCGGTGTCCCGTGCGATGGGGGTCAGCGTCATGCCGACCAGTTTTCTGATCGATCGTCGCGGTCGTGAGATCGGTCGCCTGGAGGGCGGAGCCGAGTGGGACAGCGACGAGGCGGTGGCGCTGATCCGCTACTATCTCCGGCGCGCCGCATGAGCGAGGTACTGGACGTCACGGGGCTGAAGTGTCCGCTTCCCGTGCTCCGGGCCAAGAAGGCCCTGAAGACGATCGAGCCCGGCATGACGTTGATGGTACTCGCCACGGATCCCAGCGCCGTCAAGGATTTTCAGGCCTTCTGTGAAACGACCGGCGACACGCTGGTCTCGCAAACGCATGCCGAAGGCGTGTTCACGTTCGTGATTCGGCGGCGATAGCCACGGACCGCGGCACTTGGCCGGCGCGGGCTAACTCTTGCGGAAGATGGCTGCGGCGGCCCACCCGGCGAACACGGAAATCAGCACGGCGGCCAGTCCGTAAATCGCCGGTTGTTCGTGGGCGAGTGAGAACACCGTTTGTTCGAACCCCGACTTCACGATCGAAAGCGGCGTCGACTGTTGGGCGACGACTTGCTGGTTGCGCAGCAGATACGTGTTGACGGTGTAGTTGCCGTCGGGCGCGTGGGCCGGGATCGTGAGCTTGGTCCGGAACAATCGTTCACCAACGAATTGGACGCTCTCCTCGGCCTCGTAGTAGAGCTCCGCCGCGCGCTTGTTGCGCACGACCGCTTGGCGAAACGCGGTCAATTCGGCTCCGGCGATTCGGCGCGTCGAGGCAGCGAGCGAAAAATCGAGGTAGTCCGCTCCCATCCGATGTTGCGCGCGCGCCGCCAAGGTGGTGATCGACGTGAGTTGGCGGCTGCTCGCGACCACGTAGTAACCGGGGACCCGTTCGAACCCGACCGCGCGCCGGTTGATCCAGATGAGTCCACCGACATTTTCCTTGCGCCGAACGACGACGTCCTCGCGGGGGCCCTGGACGACCACCACGATGTCGCCCGGCCCATCGGTCATGCCAAACAGCAGCAGTTCAGTGCCGGTGAAACTCGAATTGACGGTGACGACGTGCTCCGAGAGGTCGGTGACCAATGCCTGGCCATGTCCCAGCCCCGGCACCAGGGCCAGCAGCGAAAGGACGAATAGGGCGGCCAGGCGCGACATGGTTAGTGGACGACCGGAGCGATCGAGAACACATCGGTCGGCTGCAGGATGAGATCGAGCGCAACCTTGACGCCGACCGCCAGGACGATCACCGCGAGAAGTGCGCGCAACTGTTCGCCGCGCAGACGGGCCCCGACGCGAACACCGAGCTGGGCGCCGATCACGCCGCCCGCCACCAGCAGAAGCGCGAGTACGATATCGACCGTCTGTGTGTTGATCGAATGCATGACGGTGACGTTGGCCGTGACGAAGATGATCTGGAACAGCGAGGTGCCGACCACGACGGCCGTCGGCATCCCGAGCAGGTAGATCATCGCCGGAACCATGATGAAGCCGCCACCCACACCCATGATCGCGGCGAGAATGCCGATGAAGAACCCGATCGCGATCGGGGGCAGGATGCTCGTGTAGAGCTTGGAGCGGTGGAACCGCATCTTGAAGGGCAGGCGATGGGCCCAATAGTGCGTGTGGGCCTTGCGACGCTGCGTCTGCTGCGCTTTGCGGAACAGCGTCCGCAGGCTCTCCTGCAGCATCAGTCCACCGACGATGCCGAGGAGGACCACGAAGGAAACGGCGATGACCAGATCGACCTGCCCGATCTGGCGCAGGTATTTGAACAGGAACGCGCCCACCGTCGATCCGGCAAAGCCCCCGACCGTTAGGACCAAGCCCATCTTGAAATCGACGTTCTTGCGTCGCCAGTGGGCGAGGACCCCGGATACCGACGAGGCGACGATCTGGGCGGCCTCGGAGGCGACGGCGACCGCCGGTGGCACGCCGATGAAGATCAGCAGTGGCGTCATCATGAAGCCGCCTCCGACGCCGAACATCCCCGAGAGAAAACCAACACCCCCACCGAGACCAAGGATCAACAGCACGTTGATCGAGATTTCGGCGATGGGCAGGTAAATCTGCATTGCGCAACCACGGGACCCGACGCCGCAGGGACGGTCGCGACACCCGGTAGGCCTGAAGAGGCAGGCGCGATTATGCTACTTGCGCAGGACCAACGGAAGCGCCACCTGCGTCGCACTTGTTTTCGCCGGGGGCACTCGCCGCCCAGCTACGAGCCGGGCGTCCGCGCGAAACGAGCATGACGAATGCCGCGGTCAATCCCGCCCTATTGGGTCGCGTCCACCGTCCTTGACTGGCTGACGAGGTCGCCCTTTTGCGACAGGCGGTGCCACATGTAGACCGGCTGATCGCCTGCCTCGGTGCCACCGTCGTCCCGCCGGACATCGACGGCGATGCTCGGCATGACACTTGCCCGGGTCCCGGCCCATGGGCGTTCGGTCAATGTGTGGACGTGGCCGCACAGCAGCCGCACGACTTGCGGATGGCGGTGGACGACCTCGGCGAGCGCAGCCGCATCTTCGGGCTGCCGGTAGCCGCCGACATAGTGATCGTCAATATCGAACGGTGGATGGTGGATGAATAGCAACGTCGGTCGATCCGGGCGGTCTTTAAGGGCCGCGTCGAGCCAGTTCTGGCGTATCCGGCAGAAGACGCCCTTGCGCTCGCCTCGAAGCGTCGAGTCGATCGCGACCAAGCGCAGGGCATGTCCCTCTACCGTGTAGTGGAGGAGATCGCCGTTTCTGGGCAGGTACGGTTGGTCACCGAACGCCGCTCGCAAGGCGTCCTTGTCATCGCGGTTGCCTGGCGTGAGGTAGAGCGGTGCGTCCAGCGGCGTCAGCAGCGCGCGCAGATGATCGTACTCCTCCGGCTGGCCGAACTGCACCGTATCGCCGGTGAAGATTACCGCATCGGGGCGCTGGCGGTTGATGTCCGCAACGCAGCGCCGCAGGTTGTCGGCCCGCCGTTGAGCGGCGGGATGATCCGAGTCCGGCGCCAGGATGTGGGTGTCGCTGATCTGGGCAATGAACATTTGATCCGACGACTCGGCCATCCTGGCGCGACAATGGTCCTGCCCCGAGCCTCCGATCAATCGATAATGTGATAGACCGGGGCTTTCTCCATTTCCCACTTCCCGGATTGCAGGTCGTAGCGGGACAGCGTGAAGCAATGCCAGTTGGCATCGTCCAGCTTGGCATGATCGGCGCGATAGTAGTATCCGGGCCAGCGCGTTTCGGTGCGGAACATCGTGTGATGAGTTACGGCCTCCGACGCGAGCACACGATGATGCAGCTCCCACGCGCGCTGAAGTTGATGCAGGTCCTCGGCGCCGAGAAAGGCGAGGTCTTCTTTCAGCATCCCGAGAAGTTCGAGCCCGCGGGTTAGCAAGGGTTCGTTGGTCGTGTAATGAGCGCTGATCCCACCGACGTACTCGTCCATGATTTTCTCGAGCCGTTGCAGGCCATGGATCGGCAGGATGTAGCTTGGTGATACGGTGCCCGCCACGATCTCGTTGCGGCCGACCTCGTAGGTCTCGAGCGGCTGGAAGACGAGTTTGCGAAGGTCTTCGTATTCGGTCTCGCTGACCTGCGGCTGTTCGCGACCAAGGTCGTTGACATAATTGACCGCCGCCTTGCCAGCGATGCGGCCCTCGGTGAAGGAACCGGAGGAGAATTTGTGCGCGGTGCCGCCGATGGTGTCGCCCGCGCCGAACAGACCGGCGACCGTCATCATTCGGTTGTAGCCCCACTGGTATTCCGCAGGGGCGTAGTCGGAGGGTCCGCTCGCCCAGGCGCCTGAACAGGTCGCGTGCGAACCCATTACGTATGGCTCGGACGTGGTCAGTTCGGGATTGACGTGCTTGGGATCGATGTTCTGTGAGGCCCACACCACCGCCTGGCCGATGGTCATGCCGAGGAAATTCTCCCAGCCCACGGTCTCTTTGTGGGGGTCCTGGAAGGCCTCCTTGGTCACCATCCGAATAGGACCGCGACCAGCCTTGACTTCTTCCAAGAGGGCATGGTTGCGCAGGCAGGTCGGCACGGGATGACGATCGACGTAATCGCCGACGATCGCCTTGAGCGACTCATACCACTTGGGTTCGTAGTCCTCGCCGTAGGCGTTCTGGGTGTAGGTCTTGAGGTGGAGGAAGTAAGCGCCGACTGGGCCGTACCCGTCCTTGAAGCGCGTGAGAACGATGCGGTTCTCCATCTGCGTCATCTTGGCGCCGGCCAAGATCGGCAAGGCATAGGCCGAGGCGCTGCTCCACGGCGCATACCAGGTGCGCCCCATGCCCTCACCGACCGCGCGCGGCTTGAAGATATGCGAGGCACCGCCGGCGCAGACGATCACGGCCTTGGCTCGGAACACGTAGAAGTTGCCGTTACGGACGTTGAACCCGACCGCGCCGGCGACCCGATTGGCCTTGGTCTTATCCATCAAAAGATGGGTGACCATGATGCGGTTGTACACTTCGGTGGCAGCCTTACGCGCGGCCTCGGCGACGATGGGCTTGTAGCTCTCGCCGTGGATCATGATCTGCCACTTGCCCTCGCGCTGATAACGCCCGGTCTTAGGGTCGCGCATCATCGGCAAGCCCCACTCCTCGAATTTGTGCACGGTGGAGTCGACGTGCCGGGCGATGTCGTAACCGAGATCCTCGCGCACCAGCCCCATGAGGTCGTTGCGCGCGTACCGGACATGGTCTTCGGGCTGATTTTCGTTCCACTGCATGCCCATATAGCAGTTGATGGCATACAGGCCCTGGGCGACCGCTCCGCTGCGCTCGATGTTTGCCTTCTCGACGCACACGATCTTTAGGTCGCGTCCCCAATATCGGGATTCGTACGTGGCGCCGCACCCGGACATGCCGCCCCCGATGACGAGGATGTCTGAATCGACGAAGACCGTCTTCCGGCGGTTGAAAAGGCCCATCAGATCAACCCCTGTTTGAGTTTTCCCGGAGTCAGCGCCGGCAACCGCTCGATCTTGAGCGCCTCGGGTTCGTGCGCGAGTTCCTGCGCCTTGAAGGCTTCACTGTTCGGCGCCGCGTATTCGGCCGGTGACTTGATGGAGCCCCACGGGGTGGTCCGGATCGGCGAGACGAAGTTCTTCTCGCGTCCGTCACGGAACTTGATCTTCCAAGAGATGGTGCCCTTGGCTTCTTCCCGCAACGCGCGAACGCTGTGGCCCAGGGGCGCGAAGTCGGCATAGCCACGGGCGTCGATTGCGTTTTGTGGACACGCCTTCACACAGGAGTAGCACTCCCAGCACATGTTTGGCTCGATGTTATAGGCGCGGCGATAGGTGGTATCGATATGCATGATGTCAGATGGGCAAATATCGACGCAGTGTCCGCACCCGTCGCACCGAGTCATGTACACAAATGTCGGCATGATTTTTCGTTACCTCTCGTAGCGGGAATCGAAGGTCGTTTGAGCCAAATCAATAGTGTCGCGGCATCCGGCGAGCGCTGCCGAGGATCTCGGGTTTATCCGCCGGGGACGGCAGATTGCTCCGCGAACCGTTGGCCTGCTCCATCCGCTTCTGGAAAGCCGCGGCGGGCTTGAAGAACATGTGCGCGAATTTTGACCACGGAACGGAGCCAAATAGCACTGTCGTCGCGATCACGTACAAGCCCAGCAACACGTCGGTCCACGAACTGCCCGCCGCCTGGAGATAAGCCCAGACGAGGGCGAGCGTTGCGGTCGCGAGCAGGGAAAGTATGAAGAGGTCGGCGCGGACGACGCGAAACGGCGAGTTTCCTTCGGCCGCGACGTCGACGCGAATGAAAAACCAGAACCAGTAGCCACCAATGCAAATCATGAGTGCCCCGATGTGCCACAGGAGAGGCAAGATCGCAGGAGCGGTGATGGCAGGCGTTGGGTACCAGAACACCATGACGACGCTCGCCCCGACGTAGGCGATGAAGCCATACATCGTCAGGAGGTGCGCGATTCTGCGCCGTAGGTTGCAGAATTCGGCGGACGTCAGGCCTTCGACAACCGCGGTCTGGATCGCCAGCGACGCGGTCTGCGCACCGCTGAGTTGCTGGGTCCCCTTTTTCTTGGCATTTCGCCAGTTAGCGAAAAAATACCTGGCGCTCTTCTTGTGGATGATGTCGAACAGCGTGCCACCCGCGACAAGCACGATCATGACGACGACGTACGCCTGCATGACGCTGGACGGTATGGACGCCGAAAGCGTGGCGAAGGGATTGGTGGACAACATCTAATTACCCCGAAGTGAGCGAGTCATCGCCGACATGAGAACCGGCCGCCTAGAAATACATTGTCTTGTGATCGTCCGCACCCTCACGGCAGGCCATCATAGTAGTCTTGTAGCACCGCGAGCACTTCCGGTCGGCTGTATTCGGCAGGGATCGTCTCATGCTTGGCGAACATCTCCCGCAGTCTGGTACCGGAAATCGCCAGTCGGTCGGTATCGTCGTGAGGGCAGGTTCTGGCGGTCGCCATGCCGTTGCATTGGTAGCAATAAAAGGTGACGTCGATTTTCAGCGGTTCGGTTTGCAGACTTCCCGGCGGTAGCGTGTCGAAGATGTGGTGAGCGTCGAAGGGGCCGTAGTAGTTGCCGACCCCGGCGTGATCGCGTCCGACGACGAGATGTGAGCAGCCGAAGTTCTGGCGGAACACGGCATGCAGCAGGGCCTCGCGCGGCCCGGCGTAGCGCATCTCGATCGGGTAGGCGGCTTGGACGACGGTGCCGGGGACGAAATAGCCGCGCACCAGTTCGTCGATCGCCTTGATCCGGACCTTGGCCGGGATGTCGCCCGGTTTGAGCGCGCCCACAACTTGGTGGATCAACAACCCATCGCATATTTCGATGGCGATTTTCGCCAAGTGTTCGTGGCTGCGGTGCATCGGGTTGCGAGTCTGGAAGGCGGCAACTTTCGACCAGCCACGTTCCAGGAACATCGCGCGCGTTTCCGCCGGTCGGTAGTAGAGCCCGGCATAGGTCTGAGGGAAATGACCTTCCGACAGCGCCCGCACCGGGCCGCCGAGATTCACCGGGCCCTGATGCATCACCTTTTCGACGCCAGGGTGCGCGGGGTCGGTGGTGCGAAAGACCTGCGTGCATTCGAACATGCGATCGATGACGTACTTCTCCTCGACCGTCAGAACCGCGAGCAGTTCACCAGTCTCGCCGTCGGCGAGCGCCACCTCATCGCCGATGCGGATTCCGTCAGCCAGGTCCTGAGCGCAGGAAAGCGTAATGGGGATCGGCCAAAAAAGGCCATTGGGCAGCGTCATCGTCTCGCAACAGCCACGCCAGTCCGCTTCGCCCATGAACCCCTCGAGCGGCGTGTAAGCGCCCATGCCCAACATGAACAAGTCGGAGACCTCGCGGCTGGAAAGCGGCACGGTCTTCAAATGCTTTGCTCGCCGCAACTCCTCCACCCGTTCTCGCTGTGGCAGCAGCAAAGGCTTGAGAGATTCAGCGCCGTGCGGTCGAACCAGTGTCGACATCCCAGCTTCCCTGCTCCGTACAATCGGCTCTAGCGGGGGGCTGCCCGCCGATGAGAACTTGCCCGATTGAGAACTCGACCCGAACGAGGATTCGACCCGTTCCTTGGGTTGGCCGAAACCGGTCCTGATCGGACCGGCGGCGTCACCTTCAGCGATGCCGAACATAGCCAAACCGAGCGTGTAGCGCAATTCTGGCCGCGGAATGCACAAGCCTCCGTCGCGATGGGATCAGGTCACCGATGTGATCTAAGCTCGATCACATGAAACTCATCTTCAATCCCGACGACAGCTACATTCACAAGGTGTTGGTGACGGCCCACGAAGCCGGCGTGATCGACCGCTTGGACTTCGTCGCGCTCGACCCCTTCGGGTCCGAGACCCAGATCTGGAAATATTCGCCGCTCGGCAAATCGCCGATGCTGATCCTCGACGACGGCAGCCCGCTCTATGGCGGCCTTCAGGTGTGCGAGTACCTCGACTCGCTATCGTCGGGCGCTCGCCTGTTTCCACAAGGCCGCGAGCGCTGGCGGGCGCTCCGCCTGATGGTGCTCGGCGATGCGATGTTCGATGCCACCGCGCTGATGCGGGTCGAGGGTCGTCGGCCACGCGCCGAGTGGCATCTCGACTATCTCGAACGTGAGCGGCGCAAGGTCCTCGGCGCCCTCGATGAAATGGCGGGCGAAGTGTCACGATTCGTGGGGGAGCCGTTTCACATTGGCCACGTCTGTATGGCCGGCGGCATCAGCTACCTCGATACGCGCAACCCGATCAAAGATTTGCGGTTGTTCCCCGGCGACGAGTCATTCTCGTGGCGTGCCAACCGTCATGCGCTGACCGCATGGTATGACCGCATCGTCTTGCGCCCATCGCTAGCCTTCAAACTTCGCCTGAAGCGCTAGAATCCTCTCGACGCTGCCAACGGCCGGAGGGACCATGACCAATACGCGTTCAGCAATTTCTCGTCGTCGCCTTATGGCGACCGCTGTCGGGACGGCCGTCGTCGTCGCCGGGTTTCCCGCGATCGTGCGATCGCAGCAGGCCAAGCGATTGTTGAAGCCCATCGTCGCTGGCCTCAACGGCAAGGAAGGCGATCCGTCCTACAATTCGATTGCGCTCATTCCCAAGATCCTGCGCGAGAAGTACGACGTCCAGATCGAGATGCAGATTCATCCGGCGCAAACGCTGGGCAGCCTCGAGTCCCAGGCCGAGGGCGTGCAGACCGGCTTCATCGACATCACCAGTTTTTCGTCGTCGCAGTTGTCGTTCTGGACCGACACGTACGAATTTCTCGACTTGCCCTACGTCCTGTCGAGTTGGGATATGGCGTTGCGGTTCTACAACTCGGACCTGTTTCGCTGTTTGGCAACCCAGGTCGAAAGCAAGGTCAAGGTCCGGATGCTACCGCCCGTCGGGGCCGGCGGATTCCGGATTCTGTGGAATCGACAGCGCCCGCTCGCCAGTCCCGACGATGTGCGCGGTTTGAAGTTCCGCACGACGGCTTCGGCCATCGAGCAGAGCTTGATCCGGGCCTGGGGCGGCAATCCGACGGTCATCCCCTTCAATGAGGCCTATGTCGGTATCCAACAAGGCGTGATCGACGGCTTCTATGTTCAACCGATCTGGAACTTCAACTTCAAGTTCTTCGAGGTCCTCAAGCATGGGACGCACGTGCAGGCCAACTTCGCGACCCAGCTTCAGGTCATGAATGCGGCAACGTTCAATGCCATGCCGGAGGCGATCCAGAAGGCGTTCATGGCGGCCGCCCAAGATGCGGCCGAGATCGCCAACCCGCAGGATCGCGAGCTCGAAGCCCGTTTCACGCGCGAGCTGCAGGGCAAGGGCGTTCAGATCCATACCCCGAGCCCGGCCGAACTCGCCAAGTGGCGCGACAAGGGCCAACAGGTGTGGTCCGGCGCGAAGTTCGACCAGTCCCTGGTTCGTGAACTTCAAGCGATGTCGTGAGCTTGTGATCGACCTCCGCGGGCGACCGCCGACCGCGCGGTTTCTCCGATATTTCGATCGCGATTTCGTCGCTGCCGGGCGCCGCGGTTCGGCGCCAGGGCAGCTCTCCCAGGCGTTCCTGGAGGGCTCGCTCGATCGTTTTTCTCGGTGAAATGGATGAGGCGGGGATCACGAGCGTCGTGGTCATGAAACGAGCGCTTTCGCTCAACGCCAAACGGCTGCTTGAGCTCTGGCCACACAATTGGCTCGAGGCCGCTAGAACCGATAGGAAAACGTGATCGTCGCGGACGACGCGCGGTTCCGGAAGTTGTTGATGTTGCTGCCGGTGGACGTGCGCTGGAGCGAGGTGATCATCCCGATGCTGTCCGTGAGGGGCAACACGGCCGACAGGCCGTTCTGCCACTGGCGATCCGTGCGCAGGCGGTTCGCATCGACCGACGTGTTCACGTCGTGATACTGGCTGAGCGAGCGCGAGCCGTTCCACGCCAGGGCCAGAGGATCTTCGGTGAACGGCTTCCAGTCGATCAGGCGCGTCACGCCGAGTCCGAACAGGTATTCGGTGTAGGCGTTGAAGTCCTCGATTGCGGTTTGATTGATCACTTCCAGCCGGTTGCTGAGCTGGAGATTGTCGAGGATCGTCCAACTCGATCGAATGCGCAGGGCGCTTTCGTACCCGGTTTGGCCAGCCGCGTTGGGCCGCTCGGAGTCGCTGGTGAACTCTTCCCGTTTGACATCGAGGATGAACGTCGAAGCGATGCGATCCGTCCAAGGCAACGTGGTTTCGACACCGAGGCCCCAGCCGGTCTGGTAGTACGAATCGCCGAGGAACACCGAGTTCAACAGCACAAAAGGCTTGATCGAAGCGCCGTCGAACCAACTCTGCCAGTACGGGTGACGAACGCCCACCGTAAGTTCTCCGAACAGGATATCGAGTTGCCGCTGGGTGCGCTGGCGCGATCCATAAACCGTGAGGCCCGACTCGATTTTGTCGTTGTTCTGCGACAACAGGTCGTAGATGTGATTGACCTGGATGGTCGACAGGTAATTGACGTCGCTTTTGTTGGTGGACTGGCGATCGAGTTCCGCCGGAACCCCTGAGACAAAGACGCCGGTGCTGCTTGGTCCGCTATTGGCATTGTCCGAGAAGCGGTAGCCGACCGACGCCGAGCCTGAGAACTGGCTGCGTGTCAGCCTGCTGTCGACCTCGCGCAGAAACGCTTCGACCCGGGTTCGCACGTCGGGTGGCACGTTTGGCGTGTCGCGGACGCGCCGCAGATAGCCTCGCGCGATCTCGTAGGAGCCCAGCCGGTAATAAAGCACGCCCAGCTCCAGTCGCACGCGCGGGAGGTCGGGATCGATAAGCAGCATACGTTCGAGCGCGCTGATGGCCGCCTCGAAGTTGCCCTTGCGCACGGCCAATTCGGCGAAACGGAACGACTTGTCGAGATTGCCCGGATCGCGGAACAACTCCTGGAAGGCGGCGTCGTATTCGCGATCGAGCTCGGGGCCGCTCGATTGGGCACGCGCCAACCCCGTGGCAGCGATCACCAGCGCCAGCGTCATCGCTGCGGCGCGAATGCCGCGCCACTGCTTAAGCCATTGATAGCGCATGAGTCAGACAGTTCCCGCCGTTACCCTAGCCTTGGGAATAGGCGCGGTCCAGTTCGGGGCGAAGGCGGCCGGACACGAACAAGAAGTACATCCGGAAGTCGCTGGCAAGCGACCACAGCGGATAGGTGAAGGTCGCCGGCCGGTTGTGTTCGACGAAGAAGTGACCGATCCAGGCAAAGGCGTAACCGCCGACGACGGCGGAGAGAAGGTACCACCAGCTCCCGGTCGCCAACAACGCCAGGAGGCTAAAGATGGCGATGGTCGTCCCGACATAGTGAAGCGCGCGGCAGGCCGGGACCCGGTGTTCCCGGAGGTAGTACGGCCAGAAGTCGCGGTATTGCGTGATCATGTCCGCCATTGCAGTCCTCCCGCGGCGTTTGACGGGATTCTACGCCTTCCCTACGCTCGATTCGACGCTCACGGAGGGTTCCATGGTCTACCAGCGCGAAACCCGTGGTCAGAACTTCTACACCCTGGACACCAACCTGCAGGCGCTGTTGCGACGGCTGGCGCCGGACGCGGCGGATCGCTGGCATTCGAGTTTGACGGACTTCGGCGCCTGGGTTGCCCGCGAGGTCGACGAAGCGGCGGAGCACACCGATCGACACGCACCGCCCGTCCTCGACAATTACACGCGCGACGGTCAGCACGTGAACCGTATTCGCCACAATCCGCTGTGGGATCGGGTGGCGCGCGAGGTTTACGAAAAAGGCGCCATCGGCCTCAACTACGGCCCCGATCCCGCGCCGTTCGTGGTGACGTTCGCGATGGGTTACCTGCTGTCGGAGGCGGACGTCGCATTGCATTGCCCAGTGACGATGACGGGTGCAGTGGCTTACGTGCTCGATCGGTTTGCACCGGCTGCGGTGCGCGAAACGTATCTCCACCAGTTGACGCGGCGCGATGGCAAAGCGCTCTCGGGTGGCACCTGGGCGACAGAATTGCATGGTGGCAGCGACGTCGGCGCGACCACGACGATCGCCCATCGTGAGGACGATCATCATCGCCTGACGGGCCTCAAGTGGTTCACGAGCAATGCGAACGGCGGGCTTGCCGTGGCGACGGCTCGACCGGAAGGCGCCCCCGAAGGCTCCAAGGGGCTCGGACTTTACCTCGTGCCCACCCATCTCGCGGATGGCAGCCCCAATCCGATGCGCATTCGGCGACTCAAGAGCAAGCTCGGGACCGTGGGAATTCCGACCGGTGAGATCGACCTCACCGCGACCTGGGCCAAGGAAGTGGCGCCTCCCCCGATCGGGTTCAAGCTGATGATGGAAGCGCTCGGGTTCAGTCGCATCCACAACGCGGTCGGGTCGGCTGGGTTGGCGCGGCGGGCGTTTCTCGAGGCGGCGAGTTATCTGTCGCACCGCAACGCCTTCGGCCACCCGGTGCTCGACTATCCGATGATGCGCGACGAATTGCTCAAGATGATGACGCGCCTGGAGAGCAGTGCGGCGCTGGCATTCGCTGCGGCCGCGGCCTTCGACGCCGCCCACGTCACCGACCTCGACGCCGAGGACGGCAAGCGCGCCTGGCTGCGCATGGTCACCGCTCTTGCCAAGTACCAGTCGGCCGACGACGCCAACATCCTGGCGCGCATGGCGATCGAGTTGATCGGTGGCAACGCCTATACGTACGACTACGTCACGCCGCGGCTGTTGCGCGATGCCCAGGTCCTCACGGTCTGGGAGGGACCGGCCAATATTCAGGCGCTCGAAGTCTTGCGCATGATCGGCAACCGGGCGCCGGGGTTCACTGCCTTCGAGTCCCGGGTACAGCAGGTGCTGGGAGGGGCGCCCGACGGATTGGGGGCGCTGGCCGCCCCCCTCGGCCGCGCGGCGGCTCAGTGCCGCGAGGCGGTCGACTACGTGCGACGTGCCCCGGATCAGGCCCCGGTGCACGCCCGCAAGTTGATGGCGCTCCTGGCCGACACGCTCGGCGGCGTGTTGCTGTTCGAGGAGGCGGCGGCCGACTGGCGCCGGGGCGATGCCCGCAAGGCGCTGATCGCAAGGGCCTACATCGAAGAACGGTTAACGGCTCGCCCCGACCACCGCGGAATCGGCCCCGGTTCGGATTGGGCGCACCGGCATTTCGAGCCACTTTTCCAATACGTAGAGATACCGATTCGCCCGGGAATCCTGGGCTCAGGGTAGCCAGCGGCCACGTTTCGGCGCACTATTGCCCTTTCGGTCCGCAGGGACCCAGGGTTGCAGAAGGAACGCGTCATGAAGAACGTCGTCATCGCCGGCTACGTCCGCTCCCCCTTCCAATTTGCCCGCAAGGGCCAATTGGCCAAGGTCCGCCCCGATGAGATGGCAGGACAGGTGGTCCGCGCTTTGGTCCAGCGCACGGGCATCGAGCCCAAGGACGTCGAAGACGTAATCATGGGCTGTGCCTTCCCCGAGGGCGAGCAGGGCTTCAACGTCGCCCGCATCGTCGGCTTTATCGCCGGGCTCCCGATCAACGTCGCTGGAACCACGGTCAACCGCTTCTGCGGCTCCTCGATGCAGGCGATCCATATGGCGGCCGGCGCGATTCAAATGGATGCCGGCCACGCCTTTATCTGTGCCGGCATCGAGTCGATGACGCGCATTCCGATGGCGGGTTTCAATCCCGCGCCGCATCCGGCTCTCTACAAGGAGCATCCCGACGTGTACATGGCGATGGGCGAGACAGCCGAGAACGTCGCCAAGCGCTACAAGGTCGATCGCAAACGCCAGGAGGAATTCGCGGTCCAGAGCCACAAGAAAGCGACCGCGGCGCGCGCCGGCGGCAAGCTCAAGGACGAGATCATCGCCATCACCCAGGGCAACTTGCGCGTCGAAGAGGACGGCTGCATCCGGCCGGACACCACGGCTGATGCGCTGGCGGGCCTCGAACCCGCGTTCGACAAGACGGGAACAGTGACCGCCGGTACCTCGTCGCCCCTTACCGATGGCGCGGCCGCCGTGCTGGTCTGCAGTGAGGATTACGCCAAGGCGCACGGCTTGAAGCCGCTCGCCAAGCTCAAGAGCATTTCGGTGTTCGGTTGCTCGCCCGACATCATGGGCATGGGCCCCGTCGGGGCGACCAAGAAGGCGCTCGACCGCGCCAAGCTGTCGATCAAGGACATCGACATCATCGAACTCAACGAAGCCTTTGCCTCGCAGGCGTTGGCCGTGATGGCCGAGGCCGGCATCCCGCTCGACAAGACCAACCTCGATGGCGGCGCGCTCGCGCTTGGTCACCCTCTCGGGGCGACGGGTGCGCGCATCACCGGTAAGGCCGCGAGCCTGCTCAAGCGGGAGGGCAAGAAGTTTGCGCTCTCGACCCAGTGCATTGGCGGCGGGCAGGGTATCGCCACCATCCTCGAGGCGGTTTAGTCGCCGGGGTCGCGGAGGGTCAGCCATGGAAATCAAAAAGGTCGCCGTGCTCGGTGCCGGCGTCATGGGAAGCGGCATCGCTGCCCACGTCGCCAATGCCGGAATCCCGGTCGTGTTGCTCGACATCGTGCCGGCCGGGGCCAACAACCGGAATGCGCTCGCCGAGGGGGCGATCGAGCGCATGCGCAAGACCAACCCGGCGCCGCTGATGCACGAACGCACGGCCAAGCTGATCACGCCCGGCAACATGGAGGATCACCTCAATCTGCTCGCCGATTGCGACTGGATCTGCGAGGCCGTGCTCGAACGCCTCGACGTCAAGCACACGACCTACAAGAAGGTCGACTCGGTTCGCAAAAAGGGTTCGATCGTCACCTCGAATACCTCGACGATTCCCTTGCAGAAGCTGATCGATCCCTTGCCGGCGTCATTCCAGCAGGACTTTGCGATCACCCACTTCTTCAATCCGCCACGCTATATGCGCCTCTTCGAACTGGTGGGCGGCGCCAAGACGCGTCCCGAGGTGCTGAAGGCGCTCGATGCCTTCGCCGACGTCAAACTCGGCAAGGAGGTCGTGCCGTGCAAGGACACGCCGGGCTTCATCGCCAACCGGATCGGCATTTTCTGGAGCATGGTCGCGACCCAGAAGGCGGTCGACCTCGGGCTCACCGTCGAGGACGCCGATGCCATCGTTGGGCGTCCGATGGGGATCCCCAAGACCGGCATCTTCGGGCTGATGGACCTCACCGGGATCGACTTGAAGCCGCACGTCCTCGGTTCGATGCAGGGTCTGTTGCCCAAGAGCGATGCCTTCCACGCGGTCTACCGGGAGGACCATCCGCTCAACGCGCTTACCGACAAGATGATCAAGGACGGTTACACCGGGCGGAAGGGCAAGGGCGGGTTCTATCGGCTGCAGAAGAACGGCGCCGAGCGCATCAAAGAGTCGATCGATCTCAAGACCGGCCAGTACCATCCCTCGGTCAAGTCGACCCTGAAGAGCGCCGGTGCGGGCAAGAACGGCCTCCGGGCCCTGGTCGAGTTCCCCGACAAGGGTGGGGAATACGCATGGCAGGTGCTGGGGCACGTGCTGAAGTATGCGGCCGACTTGGTGCCCGAGATTTCCGACGACATTCTCAAGGTCGACGAGGCGATGAAGGCGGGCTACGCCTGGAAATACGGTCCGTTCGAGCAGATCGACCAGCTCGGCACGGCGTATTTCGCCGAGCGCTTGGCGAAGTCGGGCATGGCTGTGCCCGAGATCGTCAAGAAGGCGAACGGTCGGCCGTTCTATCGCGAAGAGGGAACCAAGAAGCAGTACCTGACGCGGCAGGGCGAGTATGCCGACATCGTCGTGTCCGAAGACGCCTGGCGCCTGGCCGACAAGAAGCGCGGCAAGAAGCCGATCGTAGGCAACTCTTCGGCCAGCATCTGGGATGTGGGCGATGGTGTCGCCTGCCTCGAGTTCCACAGCAAGATGAACTCGATCGACGCCAACACGATCGCGATGGTGCGTGAGGCGGCGAAGATCGACAAGAAGGGGTTCAAGGCGCTGATCATCGGCAACGATGCCGACAACTTCTCGGTCGGGGCCAACATCGGCCTCGGGCTGTTCGCAGCCAACACGGCGATGTGGCCCGTGCTCGACCAGAACATCAAGGAAGGCCAGGATGCGTACTTGGCGCTCAAGTACGCGCCATTCCCGGTCGTCGGCGCCCCCGCCGGCATGGCGCTCGGCGGCGGTTGCGAGGTCAATCTGCACTGCGATGCGGTGCAGGCGCACGCCGAACTCTACATGGGTCTGGTCGAGGTCGGGGTTGGTCTCATTCCGGGCTGGGGTGGCACCAAGGAAATGATCATGCGTCACGTCCAGAACCCGAAGCGTCCGGGCGGGCCGATGCCCCCCGTGGCCGAAGCGTTCCAGACCATCGGGCTCGCCAAGGTGTCGAAGTCGGCGGACGAGGCGCGCTCGCTGCTGTTCTTGCGCGACGGGGACGGCATTTCGATGAACCGCAAACGCCACCTCGCCGACGCCAAGAAGAAGGCGTTGGCTTTGGCGGCCGGCTACAAGCCCGCCTCCAAAGACGTGGAGGTCGTGCTACCCGGTCCCACGGCCAGGGTGGCGCTTGAAATGGCCGTCGGCGACTTGGCCAAGTCGGGCAAGGCGACGCCGCACGACGTGACCGTGTCGCGTGAGCTCGCCACGATTATCTCGGGCGGCGAGACCGACGTTACGGCGACGCTGAAAGAGAAAGACCTGTTGGCGCTCGAGCGGGCGGCGATGGCGCGGTTGTTCCGCAACCCCCGCACGCTCGATCGCATCGAACACATGCTCGAGACCGGCAAGCCGCTCCGGAACTGAGGAGAAAGCAACATGCCTATCTATCAGGCCCCCGTTCGCGATATGCGCTACCTGCTGCACGATTTCCTCGAGGTCGGGCGCTACTCGAACGTGCCGGGGTTCGCGGACGTGACCCCCGATCTCACGGATGCGATTTTCGAGGAAGCCGCCAAATTCTCTCAGGAGGTTTGCTTTCCGCTCAACCAATCGGGCGACGAAGAGGGCTGCCACTGGGAGAAGGGCAAGGTGACGCCGCCCAAGGGCTTCAAGGAAGCCTATGACGCTTTCAAGGCCGGTGGCTGGAACGGTCTCACCTGCGAGACCGAGCATGGCGGGCAGGGGCTGCCCAACATCGTCGGCCTGCCGTTCATGGAGATGATGATCTCTTCCAACATCTCCTTTGCGACCTATCCCGGCCTGTCGCGCGGCGCCTACGAGGCGATCAAGCGCAACGCCTCCAAGGAGCTCAAGGACCGCTACCTGCCGAAGATGGCCACGGGCGAGTGGAGCGGCACGATGAACCTGACCGAGCCGCACTGCGGCACCGACCTGGGGCTCATCCGCACCAAGGCCGAGCCGCAACCCGATGGCTCCTACAAGATCACCGGCACGAAGATTTTCATTTCGGCCGGCGAGCACGACATGGCCGAGAACATCGTGCACCTGGTGCTGGCGCGCGTCACCGGGGCGCCCGAAGGCATTCGCGGGATCAGCCTGTTCATCGTGCCCAAGTTCATGCTGAAACCCGACGGCTCGCCGGGCGAACGCAACGGCGTGACCTGCGGTTCGATCGAGAAGAAGATGGGCCTCAAGGGCTCGGCGACCTGCGTCATGAACTACGACAGTGCCACCGGCTATCTCGTCGGCGACCTGCACAAGGGCATGCGCGCCATGTTCGTCATGATGAACGAGGCGAGGATCGGCGTCGGCATGCAGGGCGTCGGTCTTTCGGAACTCGCCTACCAGAACGCCGCCAATTACGCCAAAGAGCGCATCCAGGGCCGATCGCTGACCGGCACCAAGTACCCCGACAAGGCGGCCGATCCGATTATCGTGCATCCCGACGTGCGCAAGATGCTGCTCACCATGCGCGCCTTCAACGAGGGCGCGCGCGCGCTCGCCATGTGGACGGCGCTCCACGCCGACCTCGCCGATCGTCACCCGGATGAAAGTGTGCGTCGCGACGCCGAAGACCTGCTCGCGTTGATGACGCCGATCATCAAGGCCTACCTCACCGACATGGGCTACGAGTCGATCAACTGGGGTGTCCAGTGCTATGGCGGCCACGGCTACATCAAAGAGCATGGGATGGAGCAGATCATCCGTGACGCCCGCATCACCCAGCTCTACGAGGGCACGAGCGGCATTCAGGCGCTCGATCTGGTCGGGCGCAAGCTGCCACAACACATGGGGCGGCTGCTGCGCCAGTTCTTCCATCCGGTCGATCAGTTCATCCACGAGCACGTCGACGACGCCAAGCTGGGACCCCTGGTGATGCAGCTCGCCAAGTCGTTTGCCCGCTTGCAGCAGGCGACGGCGTGGCTCGCCGAACAAGGCCTCAAGGACCCGATGCAGGCGGGCTCGGGCGCCTCCGACTATCTCAAGCTGTTCGGCCTGGTCGCGGTCGGCTACATGTGGCTCCGCATGGCCAAGGTGTCGCTCGCCAAGCTGGCCGAGGGCGACGGCGACAAGGCCTTCCACCAGAACAAGCTGCACCTCGCGCGCTTCTTCATGGAGAAGATGCTGCCCGACACGTCGTCGCTCCTGTCGAAGATCATGGCCGGCGCCGAGCCGCTGATGGCGATGGACGACGCCGCGTTCTGATCCTCACCCCAGGAAGTCATCGAACATCCTGGCGAGGGCGGTGATCTCTTCGTCGCTCGCCTGGCCCATCGGACGCTCGAACGGGTAAGGCTTCTTCACGCTGTTCTTGGTCAGTCGCGCGACGCCCTCGAGGTAGGCCCAGGGCGTGTCTTTGGGCGCGCAGGTGGCCATGGTCGGCACCCTGAGCAGCGGCAGGCGCTTCTCCGACGGATAGAGAATGGCCGCCTGATACGCCTTGTGCCCGAAGCGCACGGCCTTGAGCGTGTCCATGACCCGATCGTGCAGGACCTGCGCATGGGGTAGCCCGAGACCGCGCCAATGGGCGACATCGCGGCGATAGGGCGGCCAGAAGAGATACGAGTCGCGCGTCTTGTTGAAGGTCTTGATGAACTGTGACCCCTCTTGGTCGACCAAGTGGGAATTGTCGAGGGTGTGAACGTATTCGCGATACATTTCGTTCACGCCGTCGCTCATGCCGTCGAGGATGATCTTGCCGACCCGCCGCGGCACGGCGATACCGATTTCGGTGGCGATGCGCGCGCCGGTATGAAATCCGTAGAGGTCGTAGTTCGTGACGCCCAGACCATCGAGAGCGCGAATGACCGCGTCCGCGAAGTAGCCCATCTCGGGGTCGGCGACGGCGGGCGGCGCCGAGTCGCCCTGGCCCAAGGTGTCGAAGGCAATGACCGGGCGGGTCGCCGCCATGGCGCGAATCACGCGAACCAGGGCTGCCGAAGATTCGGGCGAACCGTGCAGCATGACGAACGGACGCTTGGCGCCGCCGCCCGCGCGCCGAAAATGCATCTGACCTTCGGCAATATCGGCAAAGCCGCGTTTGATGGTGATCATATGGTCCTTCCCTTGATCTGGACGCGAGCGAGTTTACCCCTGGCGCGTGGTCCAGGTGGGCGGGCGCTTGGCGAAGAACGCGGCCAAGCCTTCGCCGCCGTCGCCGTGGCGTGCGCCGTCGGCGACGAGGCGGGCGCCTTCGTCCAGCAACTGGGGCAGTGGCGTGGTTCCAACCGCCGCGATCAGCGCCTTGGTCTGGGCCGCCGCGGTGGGCGAGCGGCCCTTGATCTGCTCGCAGGCGCTTTCGGTTGCGTTGGCGAGTTCCGCGGGATTCTCGACGAGCGTGTGCACGAAGCCGAGGCGGTGGGCCTCCTCCGCCCACAACGGTGCGCCGGTGAAGGCCAACCGGCGCGCCATCGCCGCGCCGAGGCGGGTGGTGACGAACGGCAGGATCTGCGCCGGCGGCAACCCGAACCCGGTCTCCGGCATGGCAAAATTGGCGTCGCGCTGCGCCAACACGATGTCCGCGACGCAGGCCAGACCGAAACCCGCGCCTCGCGCGGCGCCATGGATCGCGGCGATCACCGCCTGCGGCTGGTGGTCGAGCTGGATCAAGAGATCCCCAAAGCGTCGGTTGACCGCGAACAGCCGGTCGACTTCGCCGGGCCGCGGGGCGGCCAGGGCGTCGGTCATGTCCTTGAGGTCGCCGCCGGCGCAGAAACTCGGGCCGGCGCCGTTCAATACGATCGCGCCGACCGCACGATCCTCGGCAACGGCGGCCAGAACGGCGCTCAACTCCTCGGCCATGGCGATGCTCATGGCGTTGCGGGCCTCGGGGCGGTTCAGCGTGACGGTGAGCCGAAACCCGCGGTGTTCGAGCACGAGCCAGCGGCAAGCAGGAAGGTTCGGCAAAGTGCCTCCGAGCAAACGGCCCGGTGCCCGGGCCGCAGGGAAATGTTAGGGTGTCAGCCGTCGAACCGGAAGGAGAACCCTATGGATCTGGCCCAGGTCACCGAAGGAATGCGCCAGCGCGTGGGCGAAGACGCGGGGATCGGCGCCACCATCAAGTTCGATTTCGGCGATGATGGGGTCATCTATCTCGACGGGGCGAGCACGCCCAACAGCGTCAGCAACGAAGACAAGGATGCCGACTGCACCATCCGCATTTCGCTCGAGAACTTCCTCAAGCTGGTCGAGGGCGACCTCAATCCCACCATGGCGTTCATGATGGGCAAGCTCAAGGTCGACGGCGACATGGGGCTCGCCATGAAGCTCTCGAAGCTGATGGGCTGATCAGATTGCGGCTGCCGCCCCACCGCGCAGTTGGCGGCTGGCGACGATCTTCCACACCCCACTCACGGCGAGGATCGGATTGCGTGCACAGGCAATCTCCGCCCGGGCGAAGATCAGTTCGCGAGTCTTGCGCGTGATGAACGCGCTGCCCTCGATCCAATCGCCGACGCGTCCGGCGCCGAGGAAGTCGCTGTTGAGGCTGATCGTCACGGCCTGGGTGCCGTTTTCGACCGAACGAAATATCGTCATACCGATCAGGTGATCGGCGAGACTCATCAGCAGACCGCCGTCGGCCACGCCGTGTGGGTTGGTGTGCCAGTCGGTGAGGTGGAGGCCCATGCGCCACGGTGGGCCGTCGCTCGACATGAAAAAGGGTCCGATGTGGCCGTGGAAGCCGCCGATATCCCCGGTCGGGACGAACCCTGGCGGCGTCGACGTGTCCGTCACCGAGGCTCTCGCCCCAGGAGCCCGTGGATCGTGACCGCCTCCTTCTTGCCCTTCACCGCCAGGCGGTCCAACTCGATCGCGGCAAACTCCGGCGCCTGCGCGCGGGTCTCCGGACCAATCACCACGTTCATCCCGTAGGTCTTCGACTGGCCCTCCAACCGCGAGGCCAGGTTCACCGCGTCGCCCAGCACCGAATAGTCGAAGCGACGATCCGACCCCATGTTGCCGACCACGCAGTCCCCGGTGTTCAGGCCGATGCCGATCTTGATCGGGTGGAACGCCCGCTGCTCGGCCTCCGCCTCGCTCTTCAACTGGTCGTTGAGCTTGGGCAGGTACTCGAACATCGCCAGCGCCGAGGCGCAGGCGTGGCGCGCGTGCTCGGCGTCGTCCAGGGGCGCGTTCCAGAACGCCATGATGCAGTCGCCCATGTACTTGTCGATCGTGCCCTGGCGCTCGAGGATCAGGTTGGTCATCGGCGTCAGGAACTTGTTGATCAGCTTGGTCAACCCCTGCGGGTTGGACTTGAAGGTCTCGGAGATGGCGGTGAAGCCGCGGACGTCGCAGAACAGGAACGTCATGTTCTTCATCTCGCCGCCGAGCTTGAGCCGCGTCGGGTCCCCGGCCAGCTGCTCCACCAGCGCCGGCGACAAATACTGCGCAAAGGCGCCGCGGACCTGGCGTCGTTCGGCGGCGGTCTTGGAGTAGCCGGTAAATGTGAGGAACGAATACAGCAAG